>AMFO01002452.1_pt1 | contig 40314 bp, 40 predicted proteins | sample 552608 | NCBI WGS metagenome assembly AMFO01 (sample SAMN01893955, study PRJNA167987) | microbial mat metagenome | biome: hydrothermal vent | place: USA: Loihi, Hawai'I | collected 2003-05-01
ACCGCACAGATGCGTAAGGAGAAAATACCGCATCAGGCGCCATTCGCCATTCAGCTGCGCAACTGTTGGGAAGGGCGATCGGTGCGGGCCTCTTCGCTATTACGCCAGCTGGCGAAAGGGGGATGTGCTGCAAGGCGATTAAGTTGGGTAACGCCAGGGTTTTCCCAGTCACGACGTTGTAAAACGACGGCCAGTGAATTGTAATACGACTCACTATAGGGCGAATTCGAGCTCGGTACCCGGGGATCCCACGATGACGCGCACCGCGTGCGCCGAGTTCCGGTGAGGGATGTTCATCTCGGTGAGGAACGGCCCGGGAGCGATGGCGTTCACGTTGACGCCGATGTCCGCCCACTCGAGGGCGAGCGCCCGGGTGAGCTGAACGAGGGCGCCCTTGGAGGTGGTGTACGCGGTCCGGTCCGGCGCGGCCACGAGCCCGAACGTGGAGGCGACGTTGATCACCCGTCCCCGACCCGAGCGACGGAGGTGGGGGACGGCGGCGCGACACAACATCCACGGCCCGGTCAGGTTCACCGCCAGGGAACGGTCGAAGTCGGCGCGGGTCAGCTCGTCGATCGCGCCCCGGACGTTGATGCCGGCGTTGTTGACGAGGATGTCGAGTCCGCCGAGCTCCGCGACGACCTCGGCGACGGTCCGTTCCACGTCCGCCTCCCGGGAGACGTCGCCGACGACCGGGAGTACGGCACGTCCGCTGCTCGCGGCCAGCTCCCGGGCACGAGCGAGCAACTCCGGTTCGGACCGGCTCATCAGCGCGACGTCGGCGCCTACCCCGGCCAGGGCCGCGGCGATGGTCGCCCCGAGCCCCCGGGAGCCTCCGGTGACGAGGGCGACCCGGCCGTCGAGACGGAAGAGATCGAGCGGGTCAGGCGCCGTGGGCCTCCTCGTAGCTGGGTCCCCCCGTCTCCTCGACCCAGTACCGCCGCGCCCAGCCGACCCCCTGCCACGTCTTGATGTTCGTGGGGGTCATCTTGATGAGCCAGCGGGGCTGGTTGAGGGTCGAGGTGAGGTACGTGGGGCCGTTGGGACCGAGGTAGCGGTAGGACATCTGCTCGGCGATCTCCACCCACTTCCCGCCGACGTTGGGGTGCTCGACGACCTCGGCGATGCCCTCCATGATCACCTTGGGGATCTCCCGACCCTTGCCGGACTCGTCCGGCGGGCTGTGCTCCATGTCGACGACCACCGCCACCCGGCCGTCGTTCTCGATGTAGGTGCACCAGGCGGATCGCTGCCGCCCGACGAACCACATCGCCTCGCCATCCCACTGATACCAGACGGGAATCACGTACGGTGACCCGTCCGGCTTGACGACGGCGAGTCTCGCCAGGGCGTTCCCCGCGAGGAACTCGTCCATCTCGTCTCTGGTCATGCCTCCGAGCTTGCCGCGGAAACTCTCGGTCATGGTCCTCTCGCCTCCCTCCCGCGCCCGATGTGCGGCGCCGGATCAGGTGCCGTGCACCTCCTCGTACGCCGGTGCCTCGGCGCTGTCCACCCAGTACTTCCGCGCCCAGCCCACGCCCTCCCACGTCTTGATCGTGTGAGGGACGACCTTGATGAGCCACCTGGGCTGGTGCAGTGTCGGCCCGATGTAGCTCGGGCCGTTGGGGCCGAGGTACCGCAACGCCATCTGTCGGGCGATCTCGACCCACCTCCCCCCGACGTTCGGCTCCTCCACGACCTCGGCCCGTCCCTGACAGAACACCTTCGGCATCTCGAAGTGCCGCCCGAGCCGGGGATCGTCCACCGACGTGTCGTCGATCACGAGGCCGACGTCCGGTCGTGCCGCCATGTAGCGGGCGATCGCGGAGCGCTGCCGGATGACGAACCAGAACGCGTCCCCATCCCAGTGGTACCAGAGCGGGTTCACGTAGGGGAGCCCGTCGTCGTCGATCACGGCCACCCGGGCGTTGGTGTCCCCCGCCAGGAACAGGTCCATGCGTTCCTGGTCCATCCCGCCGATGCTGCCCCGCCAGTCCTCTGCCACGATGCCCTCGCTTCCCTGGCCGCTCGCGGCGGCCCGTCGTCGTCTCGCGCCCGAGGACGCAAAATAGTATATCATCTGGTGGCTTGCCGCTCCCTCCTCCGGGAGGTGTGACGACGAGGCCGGCTCGCTGGCTCCCCGAAGGAGACACGGTGGAGGAACACGTCCGAGGCGACGGAGACCGCCGAGGCATCGGCGACGACGTCGCGGTGGCCGTACGCGACCTCGCCAAGACCTTCCGGGTGGGCGGCGGCGTGTTCGGCGCGGGGAAAGCGGAGGTCTCGGCCGTCGCCGGCGTGTCGTTCGACATCCGCTTCGGGAGCACCCTGGGTCTCGTCGGCGAGTCCGGCTGCGGGAAGTCGACGACGGCACGATGCATTCTCCGTCTCATCGAGCCGACGTCGGGCGAGGTGGTGCTACAGCGGAGGATCGGAGGCGGGGTCACCGAGTCGATCGACATCATCGCCGCCGACGCCAAGGAGCTGCGGCGTCTCCGCAGGCAGATGCAGATCGTCTTCCAGGATCCCTTCGCCTCGTTCAACCCGAGGATGACGGTCGGGCAGACGCTGGCCGAGCCGCTGCTCGTCCACACCGACATGTCACGGGCCGACCGGGAGGCCCGGGTCGCCGAGCTCCTGCAGCTCGTCGGGATGAGCCCCCAGTCCGCCGAGCGCTACCCCCACGAGTTCTCCGGAGGACAGCGACAGCGGGTCGGCGTGGCGCGGGCCCTCGCCCTCAACCCCGAGTTCGTCATCCTCGACGAGCCGGTCTCGGCCCTCGACGTCTCCATCCAGGCCCAGGTCCTCAACCTCCTCGAGGAGCTGCAGGACGAGCTCGGACTGACGTACCTGTTCATCGCCCACGACCTGGCCGTCGTGCGCCACATCTGCGACGACGTCTCGGTGATGTACCTCGGCAAGATCGTCGAGTTCGCCACCACCGACGAGCTGTTCGCCGCGCCGATGCACCCCTACACCCACGCGCTCCTCTCGGCCGTGCCGATCCCCGATCCCAAGCTCGAACGGCGCCGATCCCGGATCCTCCTCGAGGGGGACGTGCCGAGCCCCATGAACCCTCCGTCGGGGTGCCGGTTCCACACCCGCTGTCCCACGGGGCGGGGCAAGGAGATCTGTGCCGACGAGGAGCCGCCGCTCCGGGAGCTCGTCGCCGGCCATCTCGTCGCGTGCCACTTCCCGGAGATGAAGGAGATCGTGTGACATGACCTGGAACGACATTCGCGCCGGTAACCCGGTGAAGGACACGCTCGCCGGCGGAGGGGTCGTGGTCGGCGCCTTCGCCCGGCTGGGGTCGGTCGAAGCGGTCGAGGTGTGCGCCCACGCCGGGTGCGACTTCGTGATCGTGGACATGGAGCACGCCCCGGTGAGCTGGGAGCGGGCGGCCGCGATGTCGGTGGCCATCGAGGCCGCCGGCGCGACACCCGTCCTGCGCGTGTCGACGGCGGCGAGGGATCTCATCACCCGAGGGCTCGACGCCGGGGCGCACGGGATCATGGTGCCCCGCGTCGACGATCCCGCGACCGCGGAGGCGGTGGTGGCGGCGACGCGTTACGGACCGGGGGGCACGAGGGGCGCCGCCGCCAACCGCCGCGCCGGATACGGGCTGCGCATGTCGTACGAGGAGTACGTGGCGGCGGCCAATCGGACGACCCTCCTCGTCTTGCAGATCGAGTCGGTCCGTGGCGTGGAGAACGCCGCGGCGATCGCCGCCGTTCCCGGTGTGGACTGCCTCTTCGTCGGCCTGGCCGACCTGTCGGTCGACATGGATCTCCCCGGTCGATGGGACCTGCCCGAGGTCGTCGCGCAGGCGACCGCGGTGCTCGCCGCGTGCCGCGACGCGGGGATCGCGTTCGGTGTGCCGACACCGGACACCGCCATGGCCCGCGAGTACCTCCGCCGCGGGGCGCGGTTCATCGCCGGGGGCGACGTCGGGTTTCTCGCCGGGGCCGCCCGTGCCTTCGTCGACGAGGTTCGATCATCGAGCGGCTGACCAGAGATCGCGTGGCGTTCGCCTTCGACCCGAAGGCCGACCCGGCGGTCGTCCTCGCCTCCGGGGAGCGGATCGTCGTCGAGACGCAGGACGCCCACGGCGGAACGATCACCGGACCGGACGTCGTGTACCGGACCCTCGAGGACGCCGTGGCGCGCATCGGTGGGGTGAACCCCGTGACGGGACCCATCGCCGTGGAGGGGGTGGAGCCGGGGGAGTGCGTCGCCATCCGGATCGGGGGTATCGCGGGAGCCCCCACGACCGGGTTCGGCTACATGACGACGACGCCGACGCTGCATCCGGACCTCGAGGCGGAGACCGTCATCTGCCGCCGCGTCGGCGACGAGGTGGAGATCCCCACCGCTCGAGGCCCGATCCGCGTCCCCTGCCGCCCGTTCGTCGGGACCCTGGGCGTGGCGCCGGGCGACGGGCCGCTCCCGTCCTTCGCCCAGCGCCCCGACGTCCTGGGCAACGTGGATCTCCCCGAGGTGACGAGCGGCGCCACGGTCGTGCTCCGTGCCAACGTCCCCGGCGCCCTGATCTCGCTCGGCGACGCCCACCTGGCCCAGGGCGACGCCGAGATCCACCGCTCCGCGATCGAGGCACAGGCCGACGTGGAGGTCACGGTGACCCGGCTGGACGCCGACGCCGTCGTGTACGCCGGGCTGCCGCAGGTCGACACCGCGGCGGAGCTCGGCAGCGTCGCTCCCGGACCGGGGCATCTCGAGGACCTCGTCAGGTCGGCGTACGACGACCTGGCGGTCAGGCTCCAGCGAGGCCACGGTCTCCGCCTCGCCGAGGCGTACCGGCTCCTCGGGGCCGTGGGGACCGTGCGCATCGGCCAGGTCGTGCCGCCCGTGTACTCGGTCATCGCCAAGATCGAACGTCGTTACCTGGAGGACCGATCATGAGACCCTCGCGGGCCATCGCCGGCCTTCCCCGCTCGGGGATCCGCGAGATCTTCGAGCTCGCGCTGCGCGTGCCGGACGCCATCCACCTCGAGGTGGGGGAACCGAGCTTCCCGACTCCCGGGCACGTCTGCGAAGCCGCCGCGGCGGCGGCGAGGGAGGGACACACGAAGTACACCCCCAACGCCGGGATTCCCGAGCTGCGAGAGGTCCTCGCCCGGAAGGTGCGTGACCGCAACGGCATCGATGCGGAGGCCGACCGGGTGATCGTGACCCCCGGGGCGGTCGCCGGGCTCTTCAGCACGCTGGAGGCGACGGTGGACCCGGGCGACGAGGTCCTCATGGGTGACCCGAGCTGGCCGAACTACGGGCTCATGGTCCGCCTGCTCGGCGCCACCCCCCGGTACTTCCCGCTCCGTCCCGAGGCGGGCATGGTCCCCGAGGCCGAGATCATCGAACGTCACGTGGGCGCCCGGACGAGGGTCCTCGTGCTCAACTCGCCGGGGAACCCGACCGGGGCGACGACACCGAGGGACGTGCTCGTGGAGTTGCTGGAGCTGGCGAGGGAACACGACCTGTGGGTCCTCTCCGACGAGGTCTACGACGAGATGTGGTTCGAGGAGCCGCCCCAGTCGGCGGCACCGCTGGACGTCGACGGCCGCGTCGTGACGTTCTTCTCGTTCTCGAAGACGTACGCCATGACCGGCTGGCGCGTCGGCTACCTCGTGGCGCCGCCGGGCCTCGTCGAGCACGTCGTCAAGGCCCAGGAGCCGATCACGTCGTGCGTCAACGCCCCCGCCCAGCACGCCGCGATCGCCGCCGTCACCGGTCCCCAGGACTGCGTCGCCGAGATGCGGTCGGCGTACCGGAGCCACCGCGACCTCGCCTGCCGGCTCCTCGACGAGGGCGGCGTGCCGTACGTGCGACCGAGCGGCGCGTTCTACCTCATGGTGGACGTCTCGGCCAGTGGCCTCGACGGGGGTGCCTTCGCCCGACGGCTCGTGCTCGAGCGGGGCGTCGCCGTCGTCCCGGGCATCACCTTCGGACCCGGCAGCGGATCCTTCGTCCGTGTCTCCCTCGCCTCGGCCCGCGGCGATCTCACCGAGGGACTCGCCCGGCTCGTCGACGCCGTCCACGCCTGGTCCGGGTGAACGGCGCCGCGACGGGGGTCAGAACGTGAAGAGCGACGCCGCCGTGCCACCCCTGACGGCCGCGCGCTCCTCCTTGGTGAGGTTCGGGAGGTGATGGTCGACGAGGTCGAGGATCTCGCGGTACCCGGGGTTGTCCTTGATCCACGGCCAGTCGGACGCCATGAGCATGCGTTCCGCCCCGAAGGCGCGGAAGATCCGCCGGGCCGTCTCCCCGAGGTCCCGATACGGATACGGTCGGCGGGTGAAGGCGTACAACCCGGAGAAGACGACGTAGAGGTTCCGGTGTCTCGCCGCGATCCGCTCCACGAGCTCGAGCGAGCGCGGCGGCAGGTCGACGTCGAACCGCGGCCGCCCGTCGTCGTCGACGCGGAGCTCCATGGTGATGTCGGGGCAGAACCCCAGGTGGTTCAGGACGACCTGGAGATCGGGGAGGAGATCCATCACGCCGTCGAGGATGGCCACCTGGTCGGGGGCGCCGTAGAACCACACCTTGAGCCCGTGCTCGGCCATCGCGGCGAGGGCGGGGAAGACCGCGATCGACTCCGGGTCGCTCCCCGGGTCGGCGTCGAGCCCGTAGAAGCGCATGCCCTGCATTCCGGTCGCCTCCACCCGGCGCTCGAGCTGCGCCACCGGGTCGGGTTCCGAGAAGTCGAAGAGGCCGATACCGGCGAACCTCCCCGGATGGTCACGGAGGACGTCGCGGAGGTACTCGTCGTGCTCGGAGAGCGCGACGACGACGGCGTGATCGACCCCTGCCGACGCCATCGCGGCGAGGAGCTCCTCGGCGGCCTCCTCCCGATCCGGTGGGGTCATGCTCTCGTAGACGGGACGCGGGTACGCGTCGGACACTGCCTTGAAGAGGTGGAGATGGGCGTCGACGACAGGCACGGCTGTTCCTCTCTCTCAGTCCTCGGGAACGCCGAGGGGGCCGGACGGGTTCGCCCCGTCCGGCGAGGCGTGCTCCTCCGCCCACGCCTCGCTGAGAGGCGTCAGGTAGCGGCGGAGGAAGATGACGAGCTGCTCGAAGAGGTTCGGACGATCGGTGAGCAGGCGGGGGCCGGCATCGGCGGTCGCGGTCGTGATCCACAGGTTCTGGCCCCGCACCGCCGGATAGATCTCCTCCACGTACCGCTGCGACGGCTCGTCCAACGTCCCGTTGACGACGAGCCGCAAGGCGGCCGTCGTGGACCTCCGGTCGATCGCCACGGGTCCCTCCCGCGGGCTGACGACGACGTGGACCGGGGCGCCCGGCTCGGACGAGAGCCGGAACGCCACGGCCGACAGCGACCCGTGGCAGACGAACGCCACCGGGCCGAAGGTCTCGTGGAGCTGCGCGACGAGTTCCTCGAGGTCGTCGATCGTCGTCGCCGGGTCGACGTGCCCGTCGGAGAGACCGTGGCCCCGCAGCTCGGTGGCGACGACCCGAAACCCCGCGTCCACGAGACGGTGGGGGAGCGGCGTCCAGACGTCCAGGTCCTCGCCGAGGTCGTGGACGAGGAGGACCGGTGGACCCTCCCGGGGCCATTCGTGGCCTCTCAGTGTGAGCCCGGAGGGGAGTCGGACGGCGATGGGGATGGGGCGCATCGGGATCCCGGTCATGCTTCGAAGGGCTGCGGGTTGAAGCACCGGAGAGCCCGTTCCGCGACGGTCTCGAGCTCGGGATGCTCCTCCCAGCACCGGGGGACCGCGTACGCGCAGCGGGGGGCGAAGCTGCATCCCGGCGGCATGAGCTGGGGAGGCGGGACGAGACCCGGGATGGGGGTGAGGGTCTCCCGCTTCACGCTCACGTGGGGGAGGGCACGCAGCAGCCCCTGGGTGTAGGGGTGCCGGGGGTCCTCGAAGAGCTCCTCGACCGGCGCCTGCTCGACGATCTCCCCGGCGTACATGACCGCCACGCGGTCGGCGACGGAGGCGACGACGGCCAGGTCGTGGGTGATGAGCAGCATCGCCATGGCGCGCTCGCGCTGCTCGGAGAGGAGCTTCTCGAGGATCTGCGCCTGAACGGTCACGTCGAGGGCCGTGGTGGGCTCGTCGGCGATGAGGATCTCGGGGTCGAGGACGAGCGCGAGCGCGATCATGACCCGCTGCCGCATGCCGCCGGAGAGCTCGTGCGGGTAGGAGCGCAGCCGGGCGGCGGGATCCGGGAGGCCGACCTCACGGAGGATGGCGACGCTCATCTCGACGGCGGCCGCCCGATCGACGGGACGATGCGTCCGGATCACCTCGGTCATGACGTGGCCGATGGTGAAGACGGGGTCGAGGGACGTCAGCGGGTCCTGGAAGATCATCGAGATCGCATCGGATCGGATCTTGCGCATCTCCCGTTTCTGGAGCGAGAGGAGGTCCTGGCCCCGGTAGCGGATCTCGCCACCGCGGACGTGCACCGGGGGGGTGGGGAGGAGGCGCATGATCGAGAGCGCGGTGACGCTCTTGCCGCATCCGCTCTCGCCGACGAGGCCCACGATCTCGTTCGGGTACAGGTCGAGCGAGAGATCCCGCACGATGTCGGAGCTCGTGCCGCGATCCACCACGGCGGTGCGCAGGCTGCGAACCGACAGGATGGGGTCGTCACCCGCGGGCTCGGGCGTGGGGGCGCCGTCGGCGTCGGTTTCCACCGCAAACGACACGGTCAGACTCCTGCCTTTCGCAGTCGGGGATTCGCGAGGGTGTAGCCGACGTCGGCGATCCAGTTGGAGAGGACGACGATGGTCACCAGCACGAGCGAGAAGAACTGGGCGACCGGGTAGTCGCGCCGGAGCACGGCGTTGACGAGGACCTGACCGAGTCCGGGCCAGCCGAAGATCGTCTCGACGACGAGGGCGTACCCGACGATCTGGCCGATCCGCAGCCCGGCCAGGGAGATGATGGGGATGAGGGCGTTGCGGAAGACGTGCTTGGCGACGACGCGCAGCTCCGAGAGGCCACCGGCGCGCAGCGTGCGGACGAAGTCCTGGTTGAGGTTCTCGAGCATGGCGGAGCGGGTCATGCGCACCGTGAGGGCGATGCCCTCCATGGCGAGGACCACCGCGGGCAGGACGAGCTGCTTCACCGAACAGCATCCCGCCGACGGGAGCCATCCCAGGGTCGACGCGAACAACCAGACGACGAGCAGCGCCAGCCAGAAGTTGGGGACCGCCATCCCGGCGACGGAGAACGTCATGATCGCGCCGTCCCACCACGACCCGCGGCGCAACGACGCGAGGAGCCCGAGGGGCACCCCGAGACCGAAGATGAGGACGAACGCGGCGACGCCGAGGATGAGGCTGTTCTTGCCGTGCTCGGTGACGAGCAGTCCGATGTCGGCGTTGTTCGTCAGGGACTTGCCGAGGTCGCCGGAGAGCACCCGACCCATGTAGGTGAAGTACTGCTGGTAGATGGGGTCGTTGAGCCCGAGCCGCTCCCGGAACGCCTCCCGGTCGGCCTCGGTGGCGGACGCGGGGAGGCGGGCGGCGGTGGCGTCGCCGCCCGAGAGCCGGATCGCGTAGAAGACGGCGACGGAGGACAGGATGAGGACGATGAGGGTGTACGCCGTGCGGGCTGCGAGACGTCTCACTCCTCGAGCCCCTTGGCCTCGTGGCGGAGCCGGGGATCGAACACGTCCCGTAGCCCGTCGCCGATCAGGCTGACCGACAGCACGAGGAGCACGATGGCGATCCCGGGAATCGTGGACTCCCAGTGGTTGAGCCGGAGGAAGTTCCGCCCGTCGGACACCATCTGACCCAGGCTGGGCGTGGGAGGCTGCGCCCCCAGCCCGATGAACGACAGGGCCGCCTCCGCGATGACCGCCACCGCGACGTAGTACGAGGCGAGCACGAGCGCGGGGGCGAGGATGTTGGGGAAGACGTGTCGCCACATGATGCGGAACGTCGAGTAGCCGCCGGCCCGGGCCGCCTCGATGAACTCCCGGTCCTTGAGCGCCAGCACCTCGCCGCGGACGACTCGGGCGATGGCGGCGGTGTTGACGAGCCCGACGGCGAGGATGACGGGGAAGAGGCCCGCCCCGAGCCCCCCGGCGAAGAGCACCGCGACGAGGATGAGCGGGAAGCCCCAGACGAAGTCGACGACGCCGCGGATGGCGCCGTCCGTCCAGCCGCCGAGGAAACCGCCCGCCATCCCGATCACGATGCCGGCGACGAGCGCGAGCAGCGTCACCCCGGCCGCGACCGTCAGGCTCACCCGGATGCCCACGAAGAGACGGGCGGCCAGGTCGCGTCCGAGCTGGTCCGTCCCCAGCAGGTGACCCGGGCTGAGTGGCGGGAGGTGGACGTCGGAGAAGCTCTGGGCGTTCGGATCCGCCCCCGAGAGCCAGGGCCCGAGCAGGCCGGCGCCGAGGACGACGATGCCCAGCGCCGAGCCGAGCAGCAGGAGCTTGTTGTGGCGCATTCGCTCGAACGCGGAGCGAACCGCGCCCACGTGCTGGGCGGCCTCGTACGCGGCGAGCCTCGCTGCCCACTGCCCCTGGTAGGCCCGGGTCTGCTCGGTCAGCATGAGCCACCCTCCTCCGCCAGGGCACTATACGTCCCCGGGGCGGGCACCCCCGCCGCCGTCGGCGCCTCCTCGGTCGTCTCGAACGAGGGGGACAGTGCCGGTGGCCGGCACCGTCCCCGCTCGGCGTCGAGATCTACGCCTCGATCCACGTGTCGTTGTAGTACGGGTACAGGTTCCACACGAACGGCTGCCAGCCGTGCACCTTGTTGTGGTGCACGAAGGTGGCGTTCTGGTTCATGATCGGCAGGTAGGGGAGCTGCTCGGCCCAGGCGAGCTGGAACTCCGATGCCGCCGCCCGCGCCTCGGCCTCCGTGGCGGAGGTCTGCCACTTCTCGATGGCGCCGTCGATGCGCGGTTCGACGGCGTGGGAGAAGTTGGGCACGGGAATGAACTGCGACCCGCCGAAGAGCGTGAGCACGTCGATCGGGATCGGCCAGAGCCAGAAGAACAGCGACATGGGCGAGGCGTCACGTCCCTTGCCGCTCTGGCGCTCGAAGGCCACCGCCCGGTCGACGACGTTGAGGTTCGCCTTCACCCCGACGACCGCGAACTGCTGCGCCACCGCCTCGGCGACCGCCTTCTGGATCGACTCGTCCTCGACGACGTACTCGAACTCGAACTTGACCCCGTTGCGCTCGCGAATCCCGTCGGCGCCCTTCACCCAGCCGGCCTGGTCGAGCTTCTCGTTGGCCAGGTCGACGTCGAACTGGTTGAACTGCTCCACCTTCGGCTCGTAGAACCGGTCCGTGGTGGGGAACGGGCCGAACGTCGGTGCGCCGTTCCCGAACAGGATGGCCTTGACCATGCCCGTCCGGTCGAGGGCGTGGGACAGCCCCTGGCGGGTGAGCAGATCGCCGAAGAACTCGTCGTAGTCCCGGTTCATGGCGAGGTGGTATCCGGACCACTCGGGGAACCGGATGACCGTCAGATCGGGGTTCGCCTCCAGACGACCGATGTCCTGGTGGGCCGGGTTGATGAGCGTGTCGATGTCGCCGTTCTCGAGCTGTGTCGCCCGCTGGCCCGCCTCGGTGATGACCACCCAGCGGATCGCGTCGAGGTGGGCCGGGCCCTTGTTCTCGAAGAACGGCGTGTTCGATCCGGGGTACTCGTCCCAGCGTTTGACCAGGCTGTGGCTCCCCGGCACCCACTCCTCGTGGGTGAACGGTCCGGTCCCGTCGGCGAACTCCGTGCCGTACGTCGACTCGGGGTCGGTGCCCCCGGCCTCCTTCCACGTGTTGATGTTGATGATCCGCCAGTACCCGGTCTTGTGGGGCCCGAGCGCACCCACCCACGGGTTCTTCATCTTCATGACGACGTCGTTGCCCTCGGCGACGTACGTGTCGACGGGGGCGGCGAGGCCGGCGATGAAGCTCTCCGCCTGGATGGTCCGGTAGAACTCGGCCACCATCGCCGCGTCGATCGTCGCCCCGGAGTGCGAGCGCTTCCCTTCCGGGATCGTGAACCGATACTCCATGCCGTCGTCGGACACCGAGAATCCCGAGGCGAACTGCGGCACGTCCTTGCCGTCGGGATCGTTCGTCAGGATCGCCTCGTAGATGGCGAAGAACGCCGGGTCGTACCAGTTCGTCGTGATGGGATCGTGCTTCGAGATGTCCCGGTTGTACCCCTCCCGCAGGGTTCCGCCCTTCACCGGGCCGGCCGGGGCGGCCGTCGTCCCGGCGGTCGTTCCGGGGGCGGCCGTGGTGGCCTGCCCGCCCTCCTCGCCGGTGCTGCAGGCGGCGAGGATCGAGGCGGCCGCGGTCAGACCCACGGCCGCCAGGCCCGCACGGTGCAGGAACGTGCGCCGGTCAATCAACTTGGCCTTGTACGCTTCGGTGAGCTCGGTCACTTCCGGACCGAACTCCTCCATCCATGAACTGCCCATGCGGGGACCTCCTCTGCCCTCCTCGTCCGCGTCGACCGTCCTGGGACCCTCCCGATCCGCTGGTCCGACCGCGCTAGAAAGGATAATATACGATTTTGCCGGAGTCCGCGGGAGAAACTCTCCGGCTCCCGAGAGGAGGCTGCCGTGGCCACCGAGATGGAACGATTCCTCGTGACCGGAGCGGGGGGGTGCATCGGCGCCTGGACGGTGAGACTCCTCGCCCGGGAGGGCACCGCCGTGACCGCCTTCGACGTCAGCGAGGACCGGCACCGCCTCCGGCTGGTCCTCGACGAGGAGCGGTGGGGCGACGTCTCCTTCCGCACGGGCGACGTCCGGGACCTCTCGTCGCTCCTCGAGGTGGTGAGCGAGGAGGGCATCACCCACATCGTGCACCTCGCCGCCCTCCAGGTGCCGTTCTGCAAGGCGGATCCTCCCCTCGGTGCCCAGGTCAACGTGGTGGGGACGGTGAACGTCCTCGAGGCCAGGCGTCGCCGCGCCGGTCAGGTACGCGGTCTCAGCTACGCCAGCTCGGTCGCGGTGTTCGGCCCCGCCGCCGCGTACCCCGCCGGAACCGTGCAGGACGACTCCGCTCTGGCGCCGGCGACGCTGTACGGCGCCTACAAGCAGGCGAACGAGTCGACGGCGCGGATCTACGCCGCCGACTGGGGTGTCGGCTCGGTGGGCCTCCGCCCCTCCGTCGTGTACGGACCGGGCCGGGACCAGGGCCTCACCTCGGACCCCACCACGGCCATGCTCGCCGCCGCGGCCGGCGGCGGCTTCCACGTCGCCTTCGGCGGCGTCGCCGGCTTCCAGCACGCCGAGGACGTGGCGAGGTGCTTCATCGCCGCGGCCCGGGTGGAGACCACGGCCGCCCTCGTGCACAACATCGGGTGCCGGTCGGCCCCGGTGGCGCGGGTGGTCGAGCTCATCGAGGAGGCCGCCCCCGCCGCGCGCGGGCGGATCACGATCGACGAGACTCCGCTTCCCCTCCCCCGCGACCTGGACGGCTCGCCCCTGGAGCGGCTGATCGGCGTGGCGGCGCGGCAGCGTCCCCTGGAGGAGGGCGTGGCGGAGACGGTGGCCGAGTTCCGTCGTCTCCTCGCCGCCGGCCTCGTCGCGCCGCCCGGGTGAGCCCCGGCGCGGTCGGCGCTGCCGGTCAGGAGGGGATGGCCGACCGTGCCGAGGGGTACGCGGAGCGGAGGGCGACCGCCGCCGCCGGCGACCACGCCGCACCGAGGGGGAGGGTGAGCTCGACCCGCGGCGGGTCTTCGCACGGATGGCCGCGACTCACCGAGAGCGTGGTGCGCCCGGCCCGCCGCCGAAGCACGTAGCTGTACACGGTCTGGTAGATCGTGTGGTTGCAGATCCCCGTCCCGCCGTCGTCGTGCGCCCGCAGCAGGGCCCAGACGTCGGCGATCGACCTCGCCCGAGCGACTCGCCGCCGGGCGGCGGCCAGGCGCCTCTCGGTCGTCGTGGTGTCGTCGTCACCCGGGTCCGGCCCGAGGACGACGTGGTGGTTGGTGCGAGCGGTCGGTCCGGCGAGAGGCACCACCTCCGCGTGGGTCCCGCGTACCTCGATCGCCGCCGAGTGGCGCGCATCGATGAGGAGGAGGTTCCCCCACAGACGGGGCGTTCCCGCCACCGCCGCCTGCACCGCCTCGATCGCCGAGGGCACGTCGTCGCCGTGCCGGAGCGCGATCTCGACCAGGTCGTCGTAGCCGGCATGGTCCGGCAGGGTGCGGACGTTGGAGTCGCCGGCGAGGAGTCCCGCGGAGTTGGCCCCGATCGAGAAGCCCGAGAACCGGTCCTCGTCGGGGTCGCTCTCGGCCCACGTGGTGATGCCCTCCACGCCGAAGACGTCAGGCTCGACGACGATCCGGTCGTCGAAGTGGGTGCGCCCGAAGTCCTTGTTCTTGAAGAGGACGTAGTCGTCGACTCCGAGTCGCACCACGCCGGTCGTGCACATGCCCGCTCCTCCACGCCACCTCCCCGAAGTGTACGCCTTCGGGCCTCGGCGTCCCGGGTCGGTAGAGTCGACGGGGATGACCGTTGCATCCGCCGGCGCCGTGGACCGGGCCCGTGTCGCGGCGCGGCTCGTCCGCTACGTGGCCATCCCGTCGGTCAACCCGGCGATCGACGGAGGCCCCGGGGAGGCCGCGCTGGCCGACGCCGTCTGCGCCGACCTCGCGGAGGTGGGCCTCGATCCCGTTCGCGAGCCGGTGGCCGACGGCGGGAGGGACAACGTCGTCGCTCGTCTGCCGGGAGCCCCCGACGCGCCGCTGGTCATGTTCCATGCCCACATGGACACCGTCGGGATCTCCGGGAGCGCCACCACCGAGGCGGTCGAGCGCGACGGCCGGGTCTACGGACGGGGCGCCTGCGACACGAAAGGGTCGCTCGTGGCCGCGCTCGAGGCGGTGACCGCGCTCCGGTCGGTGCCGGCGGAGCGGCGCGCCTCGGTGCTCCTCGTCGCCGGCGTCGACGAGGAGGTCGGGGCCACCGGCGCCGAGGCGATCGTCCGCTCCCATCCGGAGATCGACATGGCGGTCGTGGGCGAGCCGACCGGGTTGGAGACGGTGACGGCGCACAAGGGCGTGCTGCGCTTCGAGATCCGTACGACCGGCGTCTCGGCGCACTCCTCGAAGCCACACCTGGGGGTGAACGCCATCCACCGCATGGCGCGGGTGATCGAGGCGCTGGAGACGAGGTACCTGCCGGACCTGGATCGCCGGCGGCATCCCCTCGTGGGATCGCCGACGCTCAACGTCTCGACGATCCGCGGCGGCAGCGGCCTCAACGTGGTCCCCGCGGCGTGTGTCATCGCCCTCGACCGCCGGCTCGTTCCCGGCGAGGACCCCGAGGAGGTCCTCGCCGGATTCGACGCACTCCTCGAGGAGGTCCGGGCGGAGGGCGTCGTCGTCGAACGGAGCGAGCCGATGCTGCTGACGTCCCCGCTGGACACCCCTCCCGAGCATCCCCTCGTCCGGGCCCTCGGCCGGGCGCGCCGGGCCGTGGCCGGGCGGCCCGGGCAGCCGGTGGGGGTCACCTTCGGGACCGACGCGTCGATCCTCGCCCCCGCCGGCATCCCCTGTGTGGTCTTCGGGCCGGGCAGCATCGACCAGGCCCACTCCGACGAGGAGTGGGTGTCGGTCGAGGAGACCGCTCAGGCGGCGGAGATCCTCACGCGCCTGGCGCTGGAGCTCGCCGGCTGACGACGCCCGGTCGGCGTCGGCCTGGCCCGTCTCACGACTCCGGCACGTCGTACGTCTGGGCGGTGAGGGCCCCGTCGACGACGAGGTTGATGCCGCTGACGTACGAGGCGGCGTCCGAGGCCAGGTAGAGGAACGCTTCGGCGATGTCGAGATCGGAGGCCAGCCGGTTCATGGGGACCACCGGGAATCCCTCCCGACGCCACTTCTCCATGAGCTCCTCACCGACGAGATCCACCGACTGCTGCGTGTCCGCCGGTCCGGGGCTCACGCAGTTGCACCGGATGTTGTAGGGGGCGCACTCGACGGCGATGGCCTTCGCCAGCGCCACGAGTCCGGCCTTGGCCACGCAGTAGGCGGTGAAGCCCCGTCCATGACCCAGGGAGCTGATGGAGGACGTGAAGAGGATGACCCCGCCCCCGGTGTCCTTCATGGCCCGGGCGGCACGGTTGGCGAGGACGTAGTAGGCGTCGAGGTCGACCGCCAGCACCCGGCGCCACGACTCGTCCTTGTGCTCGAGGAACGGCTCGTCGACCCACGCCGCCGCGTTCGAGACGAGCACGTCGAGCCGGGGATCGACCGCCAGGGCCTCGGCGACGGCCCGGTCGCAGTTCTCCATGACGGAGAGGTCCGCGTTGATGACGACCGGGCGCGCCCCTCGCTCCGCGATGGTCGGAGCGACGGCGTCGAGACGGTCCTGGTCGTAGTCGACGAGGTGGACGATGCCGGCGCCCTCCTCGGCGAAACGCTGCGCCGTCCTCCTCCCCAGACCACTGCCGGCACCGGTGACGAGGACGTGCCGGCCTTCGAAGCGGCGGCTCACGGTCGCTCCTGCCAGCGGTCGGCGAGGCCCGGGCCCCGCTGGGGAGGCGGGATGATGATGTGCTCCTTCACCAGCCAGAACGTTCCCGTGGTCTTGGCGTACCGGGGGACGTCCTCCCACGCCGCGGCCACCTCGGGGGAGCGGCCGGCGGCCTCGAAGGCCGCCTCGTCGTCGAACCACTGCTCCACGAACGCCTCGGTCTCCAGCTCGCCCTGGAGCTTCCGGACGACCTCCGAGACGACGTACCCCCTGAGACCGGGAGCCCGGGCCGAGATGGGGCCGTGGACCTCCAGCCAGTAGCGGAAGAACTCCTCGGTGGTGAAGTCGTCGCGCTTGTACGCGGTGCCGATCGCCTTGATCATGGACTGCCTCCTCCGTCGCCGCTCGCGCGATGATATATCACGCGCGCGAGCGCGGCGGGTGTGGTGGGATAGGCTCGATCGTCACGGACGGCCGCGGGGCCGCGGGAGATCAGGTGCCGGCATGGGCTCGCTGAGCGTGGACACGGGCGTCGTCGTCCCCGGCGGGGACGGGACCCCGCTGGTCGCCGACATCCTGCGCCCGTCGGGCCCCGGGCGATTCCCGGCCGTGGTCATGCGGACCGCCTACGACCGGACGACGTACGCCTCGGTGAGCCTCCAGGTCCACGCCCTCCGCCTCGCCGCCGCCGGGTACGCCGTCGTCCTCCAGGACGTGCGCGGCCGAGGAGCCTCGGGCGGGACCTTCGCGCCCTTCGTGAACGAGCAGCAGGACGGCGTCGCCCTGGTGCACTGGGTCGCCGAGCAGCCCTGGTGCGACGGGAAGGTGGGCATGGCGGGCGTCAGCTACAACGCGTTCTGCCAACTCGCCACCGCGGTGTCCGCGCCCGAGCCGCTGGCGGCCTGGGTGCCGGGCCTGAGCCCTCTCGACGTGCGGACGAGCTGGATCCGGGAAGGCGGGGCCTTCAACTTCGGCTTCCATCTCGCCTGGGGACTCGGCGCCGTGCTCCCCGGGGACCCGTGGTCCGCCACGCTGCCGGCGCGGCGCGCCTTCGCCCGGCCCCTGGAGACGGCGCGGCGGGGCATCGAGGGGCAGCGGGAGCTGGCGGCCTCGCCCGCCGGGCGGTGGTTCGCCCGGTGGGCCGCGGCCGAGGATCCGTACCCGGGCGACCCGCGGGTTCCGGCGACGTCGGACGTGGCACGGGTGCGGGCGCCGGCGCTCGTCGTGGCGGGGTGGTTCGACCTGTTCGGTCCGGCCAGCCTGGCGCTCCACGACGCGCTCGCGAAGCGCACCGGGGCTCGGCACGGCCTGGTGGCGGGACCCTGGGATCACACCGGGCTCCCCCTGGGGCGGCGGTCGGGGGCGGTCGATTTCGGACCGGAGGCCGCCATGGACCTCCACCAGGTGCAGCAGGAGTGGTTCGACGCGTACCTGCGCGGCGCCGAGGAACCGGCGGCGACGACGAGGATCTTCGTCACCGGCCGCCGCGTGTGGGAGACGCTTCCCTCCTGGCCACCCGAGACCCGCCGCAGCGAGTGGTATCCGACGGGAACGGGGGGTCTCGATCGGGAGCCGCCCGGCGCCGCGACCGTCGCCGTTGAGCTGGATGCCGAGGATCCGACCCCGGCGCACGGAGGGAGGGTGTACCCGTGGGAGCCGGCGCTCCGGCCCGGACCTTGGGGCCGGGCCCGGCTGCGTGCCCGGCGCGACGTCGCCTCGTTCGACTCGGCGCCGCTGGCGAGACCGATGACGGTGATGGGGGAGGCGCGGGTGGAGGTCACCGTCGCCACCGAGGGGGAGGGGACGGACGTGGTGGCCGTGCTCGTGGACGTGGCGCCCGACGGCACGGCGGTGAACGTCGCCGACGGCGTCGCCCGGGTGGCGATGCCGTCCGACGGCGTGGCGGTGGCGCACGTCGAGATGGGGTGCGTGGCCCACGAGTTCCTGGCCGGGCACCGCCTCGGGCTCGACCTGGCCCCCGCCGCCTTCCCTCGCCTCGACCTGCGCCACGGTGGTGGTCGGCGTCGGTGGTGGCTCGGCGCAGGAGCCACGAGGCTCCTCCTCGAGGAGCCGGTCTGAGGCGCCGGCGGTGGGGTGATCCCGTCCCACGGGCCGGCCGGGCCTCGGCCCCGGCGCGACTCAGCGCCGGATGACGGGCAGGCGGATCCGGGTCGGGTGGGACGCGTCGTGCAGCACCGTCTGGGTGGCGGGACGTGCGACCTCGGGCCCCTCGTGGAAGAGCGGACCGCCCGTGTTGAGGTTCCGGTCCCACTGGGGGAAGTCGGAGCTGGAGACGTCGAGGCGCAGCCGCGAGCCCGCCGGCACGCGGGCGCCCACCGGCCCGAGCTCGATCGTGAGCTCGACGACCTCGCCCGGGGGGAGCGGCATGGGTTCGGTCGCCGAGCTCCGGTACCGGGTGCGCAGGATCCCCTCCTGGAGATTCACGCTGACCCCCGTGTTCGCGACGACGCAGAGACGGGCGGTGAAGTCGGTGTCCGTCGCCGTCGAGGCGGCGTACAGCGTGACCGAGACGTCGCCGAGGATCTCGACGTCCGCGGTGAGGGGCTCGGAGGTGTAGACGAGCATCATCCGGGAGCACTCTGCGGCGTGCTGGTCGGCGGGACCCATGGGGGTGATGGCGTCGAAGCAGCAGGAGTGTCCACCCATCGAGATGATCGGCACGCCGGGGTCGTAGACGAAGATGTCGGGAGGCTCGGATCCCGGCGGCGTGCGGTCCAGGGTCCCGTCCCCGAACTTGGAGTTGGCCCGCCCGCCGGAGTGCGCGTACCAGTCCTCGGGAACCGCCTCCGGTGGGGGCCAGTCGTCCAGGTGCACCGTGTCCCCGTCGAGGACGTACGCGGTGACGGCGTGGTCGAACACGCCGCGCTCGCTGCCCTTGAGCACCTCGTCGAAGAACCGGAGGTGCCAGTCGTCGATCTCGTTCGTGGAGGGCCCGCCGGCCGTGAGCCTCCCCAGGGGCGTCCACGGCATGTGCGCCCACGGGCCGACGACGAGCTTCTGCCTCCGGCGGGCGTCGGCGCTCCCGGCCCGGCCGCGCAGGCCGAGGAAGTTCCGGACCGTCCCCGAGAGGAACACGTCGTACCACCCCCCGACGTGCAGGGCCGGCACGTCGATCCGGTCGTACCGCTCGTCGATGCTCCAGCGTGACCAGTACTCGTCGTAGGTGGGATGCGTCAGCCATTCGAAGAAGTACGGGGCGTGTCCGGACCGCAGCGGCGGGTACTCGGCGAGCGGAAGCGTCCAGAACCAGTCGGGGGCGCTCCCCAACGCGGCGAGGAGCGCGCCCATGGCGGGAACGTCGTCGTGGCGCCGGGCGGTGTCGACGGCGAGGAGGGTCGCCCAGTAGGCGGTGAAGGCGAGGGCGAGGGCCCCGCCGTCGTAGGTCCACCCGTCGTGGTAGCGGGAGGCGGTGAACGCCGGGGCGATCGCGGCGAGCGCCGGAGGTCGCATGACCGCGGCGAGGAGTTGGGTCGCACCCAGGTACGAGAAACCCATCATCGCCACCCGACCGTCGCTTCCGGGGAGGGTGGCCGCCCACTCCACGGTGTCGTACCCGTCCTCCATCTCGTGGAGGAAGGGGGAGAACTCCCCTTCGGAGGCGAAACGTCCCCTCGTGTCCTGGACGACGACGACGTACCCGCGGGCGGCGAACCATGCCGGGTGGGCGTTGCCGAAGGTCGGTGCCCCCGCCCGCTTGTCGTAGGGGGTGCGGGTGAGGAGCACGGGCTGCGGGGAGTCGCCGGGGGGACGGTACACGTCGGCTCGCAGGACCGTACCGTCGCGCATGACCGCTGTGACGTCTCGTTCCACCGTCACCCCACCCATGGCCGGCACCCGATCGCGTGGCATGGCTCGCTCCCTTCTCCACGGTCCTCGTCGCAGGACAGCCCGCAGGGAATATGATATATTATTTGGAGGGTGGCCGCCCGAAGGCAACGGGTGAGGCGGTCGCCCGGCGGCAGGAGGGCGACGCCATGGGTGATTTCCGGCAGGAGCGGTACTACGAGGAGGGTTCGGACGCCGGGGGGCTCGGCCGGCGGGAGGTCGACGAGTTCCTGCGCGGACCCGACAGTCGATGGTTGTTGAAGCTGGCGTTCCTCAAGGAGGACGGGTGGCCCATGGTCGTGCCGTTGTGGTACCAGTGGGACGGGGAGTCCTTCTGGGTCGTGGGGCGGAAGCGGTCGGCGTGGGTGGCCGATCTCCGGCGTGAGCCGCGGTGCGCCGTCTGTGTCGAGGAGCCGGCCCACCCGCGGATCCGCAAGGTCCTCGCCCAGTGCACGGCCGAGATCGTCGAGGGGCCGGCACGAGGCGAGGGATCCCGGTGGGTGGAGGTCGCCAACGAGATGGCGTTGCGCTACTCCGGTCCCAGCGGACCCGAGCAGCTCCAGGCGTCGTACGGCTGGGAGCGGTACCTGGTGAAGCTGACGCCGCGCGACGACCGGCTCATCACCTGGCAGGGCGCCGACTGGGCGCTGCGCTACTTCGATCCCGGTCAGCGCCCCGACCTCGAGGCGAAGGCCCGGCGGCGCACCGCCGAGGCGGCGCCGTGAAGCCGGCCGCGGCGCGCGCCGGCGCGCTGCGCCGCTCCGAGATCCGGGTCCTGTTCGACGCGGCGCTCGCCACGCCGGGCGCGATCCGTCTCGAGGTCGGCGAGCCGAGCTTCACCACCCCCGAGCACATCATCGCGGCCGCGGCGGCGGCGGCACGCGCCGGGCACACCGGGTACGGACCCAACGGCGGTCTGCGAAGCCTCCGCGAGCTGCTCGTGGAGAAGATCCGGCGGGTCGACGGGTACGAGGTCGACGTCGACCAGGTCGTGGTGACCCCGGGCGCCATGAACGCCCTCTTCTCGACGTACCTGGCGCTTCTCGACGAGGGCGACGAGGTGCTGCTGCCCACGCCGGGATTCCCCAACATGGACGAGATGGTCCGTCTCGTAGGTGGAACGCCGAGGTTCTACACGCTCTCGGCCGAGGACGGGTTCCTCCCCGACGTGGAGGCCCTCGAGGCGCTCGTCGGCTCGCGGACGAAGGTGCTCTTCGTCAACACGCCCGCCAACCCGACCGGAGCCGTGTACCCGGCGGCGTCGATGGAGGCGCTCGTCGCACTGGCGCACCGCCACGACCTGTGGATGATCAGCGACGAGGTGTACGACGAGATGATCCTCGCTCCCGACCTGGTGCACACCGCCGCGGCGCGCTACGACAGCGACGGGCGGGTGATCTCGGTCTACAGCTTCTCGAAGGTGTACGCGATGACCGGCTGGCGGGTCGGGTACGCGGTGGCGCCACGGATCGTCGCCGACCTGCTGCGCACCCTCCAGGAGCCCGAGGTGTCGTGCCCGAGCACGATCTCGCAGAAGGCCGCCGAGGCCGCGCTGACGGGCCCCCGGGAGCCCATCGACGCCATGCTCGCCGCGTACCGGGAGCGTCGCGAGGCGGCACTGCGGGTGGCCGCCGAGGAGGGCCTGCGCGTCGTCGCCCCGGGTGGGACCCTGTACATGATGGTGGACGTGAGCCCGTCGGGCATGTCGGCGCTCGACTTCACGCTGGCACTGCTCGCCACCCACCGGGTCTCCGTCGCGCCCGGTTCGGTGTTCGGCCCGGCGGGGGAGGGTTGGGTGCGGATCTCGCTGGCGGCCGACGAGGAGGACGTCGTCCGCGGGCTCCGCCGTCTCTCCGCGGCGATGCGCTCACCCCGCGGGGTGCCCGCATGAGGTCCGGGCTCGAGAACCCGACGGAGCAGGCCGTGGTGGGGTTCCTCGCCGCCCGCGAGGAGGAGATCCTGGCGTTCGCCCGGGAGCTCGTCGCCACACCGAGCCCGAACCCGCCGGGTGACGAGCGGGCGGTCGCCGACCTCGTCGAGCGCGAGCTCGCCGGACTCGGCATCGACCAGGTGGAGCGCGTCGGCGCCCGTGAGGAGCGTCCCAACCTGCTCGTGAGGGTGCCGGGGTCGCGCGCGACCCCGGTGCTCATGCTCTCCGGCCACCTCGACACGAAACCGGCCGGCGACCGGGACGCCTGGGAGACGGATCCGTGGGATCCCGTGCTCCGGGACGGGGACCTCGTCGGTCTCGGCTCGGGAGACATGAAGGCGGCGGTGGCCGGCATGGTGTACGCCGCGGGAGCCCTCCGCGCCGTCGGGGGCGTCGCCGGCGACCTCGTGCTCGCCCTCACCGCCGACGAGGAGGCCGGCTCCCTCCTCGGCTCGAAGTGGCTCGCCGAGCAGGGGCTCCTCGCCGCGGACGTGGCCGTGATCGGCGAGCCGAGCGGGATCTTCGAGGAGTGGGAGGCGATCCACCTCGTCTCCCGGGGCGCGGCGCTCTTCAAGATCCACGTCGTGGGCACCCAGATGCACTCGTCGATCTCCGACCGGATCGAGGGCGTCAACGCCACGGTGCAGATGGCGCGCCTCATCGACCGGATGGACCGTGAGTTCGCCGGGTACCTCACCTACGTGCCGCATCCGCTGTGCCCGACGGGGCCCACGGTGAACGTCGGGGTGATGGCCGAGGCCGGGGTGTTCTACGGCGTGTACCCGGGTCACGCCCACTTCGCCTGCGACGTGAGGACGCTGCCGGGCATGGAGGAGGCGCAGCTACGGGCCGACGTCGAGCGGTTCCTCGCCGACGCCATGGCCGACGCCCCCGAGCTCGAGGCGTACCTGGAGTGGGAGCTCATGGTTCCCGCGACCGAGATCGGCCCCGACGAGCCGGTCGTCGGCTGCCTCCGGCGGGCGGCGCGGGACGTGCTGGGCCGGACCCCGCGTCTCGACGCCTTCCCCGGCGCCACCGACGCCCCGCACTTCCAGCTCACCGCCGGCATCCCGTGCGTCGCCGCGTTCGGTCCCGGGATGCTCCCCCGCGCCCACGGCCCCAACGAGTTCCTGGCGGCGACGGGAGCCGCCGAGGCGGCCAAGGTCTACGCCCTGGCGGCCGTCCGCTACCTGGGAGGTGAGCATGCCGATTCCGACCGCTGAGCTGTGTGCCCGGTACCGGCGGCTATACGTGCCTGCGGTGTGCGACGCCCTCTACGAGCTGGGCCTGCCCGAGCCCGTGTTGCCGTCGACGCTGCGACCGCTCCACCCCGAGCGACGCATCGCCGGGGTCGCCTACACGCTGCTCGGCCGGGCCATCGCGCCGCCGGTGGGGTGGGAGGCCGGCATCGACCGGATCTCCAGCTACCTCGACCTCTTCCCCCGGCTCCCGGCGGACAGCATCCTCGTCTCGGTGAATCCCGGCAGCGACGTCGGCCACTTCGGTGAGCTCACCGCCACCTCCGCCCAGCGCCACGGGTGCGTCGGGGTGATCCTCGACGGCAACCTCAGGGACGTCGCCGGCCTGCGGGAGATCGGGTTCCAGGTGTTCTACCGGGACCTCTCGCCGCTCAACGCCATCGGACGCTGGGAGATGGCGGCGGTCCAGGTGCCCGTCACGATCGGTGACGTGACCGTCCGCCCCGGGGACGTGATCGTCGCCGAGTTCGACGGCATCGTCGTGGTCCCCGCGGGCGAGGCGGAGCGGGTGCTCGAGACCGCCGAGGCGATCGTCGGCTCCGAGGTCCACGTTCGCGCCGAGATGGCGGCGGGAGAGTCCCCCCTGGCCAGCCTGCAGCGTCATGGACACATCTGACGGTGAGTCCCGGGTGTCGATCGTCGTGCCACAGTTGGGTGTCGTCGAGGAGGTTCTCGTCGTGGAGTGGTTGGCGGCGGACGGAGACCGCGTGGCCAAGGGAGCTCCGCTCGTGGTGATCGACACCGACAAGGCCGTCACGGAGCTGCCGGCACCGGCGGCGGGGCTGCTCCGGATCGCCGTGCCGGCAGGGGGGGATGAGGTTCCCGTGGGCGCCGTGCTCGGGTACGTCATGGAGCGGTGATGGGTGGTCTCGACCGATTCTCGCTGCGCGGGCGCGTCGCCCTGGTGACGGGAGCGGCCAGCGGCCTCGGCGAGGCGATCGCCTACGGCCTGGCGGACGCGGGCGGCTTCGTGGCCTGCGTGGACCGGGCGGAGGCCGCCAACGAGGCGATCGCCGCGGCCATCGGGCCGGATCGGGCCATGGCGGTGGTGGCCGACGTCACCGACCGGGAGGCGGTCGAGCGGGCGGTCGCCGCGGTCGTCGCCCGGGCCGGATCCGTGGACGTGCTCGTGAACAGCGCCGGCATCGGCGGGAGAGGTCCCGCCGCGGCGTACCCGGACGACGTCTGGGCCGGGGTACTGGCGACCAACCTCACCGGATCGTTCCACGCCTGCCGCGCCGCGGCCAGGGTGATGATCGGCCGGGGCGGTGGCTCCATCGTGAACATCGCCTCCATCGGGGGTCTCGTCGGGTTCCCCGGCAGCGTCGGCTACCAGGCGAGCAAGGGAGGAGTGGTCCAGATGACGCGGACCCTGGCGGTGGAGTGGGCCCCCCACGGGGTCCGGGTCAACGCCATCGCGCCGGGCCACATCGGCACGGCCATCGTCCGCCGCCAGTGGGAGACCGAGCCGGAGCTGCGCGACTTCTTCCTGACGCGTACCCCGTTGGGGCGGTTGGGCGAGCCCGACGACGTGGTGGGCGCGGCGATCTTCCTGGCGTCGGACGCCGCGGCGATGGTCACGGGCCAGGTGGTCGTCGTCGACGGCGGCTACACCGCCCAGTGAGGAGGTGACGGGATGAACGCGGTCGCACCGAGGCTCGGCCTGCCGCGCGAGACGGCGCTGGCGATCCACCGGACGATGGTGCGCATCCGTGCCTTCGAGACCAGGGTCGAGGAGCTCTTCCTGGCCGGCGAGCTCCCCGGGTTCGTCCACACCTACGTGGGCGAGGAGGCGATCGCGGCGGGGGTGTGCGCCGCCCTGGAACCCGGCGACCAGATCACCTCGACGCACCGCGGCCACGGCCACGCCATCGCCAAGGGCGTGACGATGAGGGCGATCATGGCCGAGCTGTACGGCAGGGAGACGGGGGTCTGCCGGGGCAGGGGCGGATCCATGCACGTGGCGGACTTCTCGCGGGGGATGCTCGGGGCGAACGGGATCGTCGCCGGCGGGCTCGGCATCGCCGCCGGTGCGGCTCTCGCCGCGGTGCGGCTCGGCACGGGTGCGGTCGTGGCCGCCTTCTTCGGAGACGGGGCGGTCAACAAGGGGACGTTCCACGAGGCGTTGAACCTCGCCGCGGTCCATGCGTTGCCGGTGGTGTACGTCTGCGAGAACAACGAGTACGCCCAGTTCACCTCGCGCCGCCGCACCACGTCGGTCGAGGACCTCGCCTGCCGGGCCGTCGCCTACGGGATCCCCGGCGTGACCGTCGACGGGAACGACGCCGGTGCCGTCCACGGCGCCACCCGGGCGGCGGTCGCGCGTGCCCGAGGAGGCGAGGGCCCGACCCTGCTGAACCTCCTCACCTACCGGTTCGGTGGGCACTACGTCGGCGACGCGGAGGTGTACCGGGACCGTGACGAGGTGGCCGCCCGCCGGGCGGGGGACCCGATCCCCCGGTGGGAGGCGGCCCTCGAGGGCGAGGGGTGGCTGGACGACGCCGCCCGGACGGCGGTGTGGGGGGACGCGGAGCGCGAGGTGGAGGACGCGGTCGCCTTCGCCCGCCGCAGCGCCGATCCCGATCCGGACTCCGCCCTCGATCTCGTGTTCACGAGGCCGGACGATGCGTGAGGTGCGCATGACCTTCGGCCAGGCCACGGCCGAGGCCATGCGGTTCGCCATGCGGGAGGACCCCACGGTGATCGTCCTCGGCGAGGACATCAGCTGGGGTGGGAACTTCGGCCAGTTCCGCGGCCTCGTCGAGGAGTTCGGCCCGGCGCGGGTGATGGACATGCCCATCTCCGAGGCGGCGATCGTGGCCGTCTCGGTCGGGGCGGCGGTGGCGGGGCTGCGGCCGGTGGCGTCGATGAGCTTCGTCGAGTTCACCCTCGGCGCGATGGACGAGATCGTGAACCAGGCCGCCAAGTTCCGCTCCATGTTCGGCGGTCAGGTGTCCGTCCCCCTGGTCCTACGGGCCTCGGACGGGATCCTGCGATCGTCGGCGGCGCAGCACTCGTCGAGCCTCGAGGCCTTCTTCACCCACGTCCCCGGCCTGAAGGTGGTCGCACCGTCGAACCCGGCGGACGCCCAGGGTCTCCTCCGGGCCGCCATCGCGGACGACGATCCGGTGATCTACCTCGAGAACAAGCGGATCACCGCCAAGCGGGGCCTGGTGCCGCGTGGTGACCACCGCGTGCCGCTCGGGAAGGCGACGATCGTGCGGGAAGGCACCGACGTGACGGTCGTCGCCTACTCCGTCATGGTGCGCCACGGGGCGGCGGCGGCGGAGATCCTGGCCGGGCGGGGGATCTCGGTCGAGCTCGTCGACCTCAGGTCCCTCGTGCCCCTCGATCTCGACACGGTGGCGGCGTCGGTGGTCCACACGGGGCGGGCCGTGGTGGCGCACGAGGCCTGGCGTACCGGCGGATTCGGTGCCGAGGTGGCGGCCCGGCTCTCCGAGGAGCTCTGGGGGGACCTCGATGCGCCCGTCGTGAGGGTGGGAGCGCGCTCGGTGGCCATCCCGTTCAGTCCGGTCCTCGAGCGGGCCGTGGTGCCCGGAGTGGAGGAGGTCGTCGCGGCCGTGGAGCAGGTCCTCGCCTACTGAGGCGCGTTCCCGCCGCCGGAGAGGAAGAGCGACCCGGGCCCGCGCCCGAGCCGTCAACGACGACGGGTGGAGCCGGCGCGCTCGGCGACGAGACCGCCGGCACTCCCCGCCCGGAGTCCCTCGGCGAGCCCGGCGATCCCCGGCTCGACGCCCCCGGCCTCGATGGTCCCGAAGACGACGGCGGCGACGAGCGCCGAGGCGAGCACCCGGGCCGGGGGCCCGGGCAGGATCGTGCCCTGGCGCCGGCCCTCCTCGATGGTGGCCGCGATCGGCTCGAGGAGCCGGGGGTCGATGCGGACCCCCTCGGTGTCGGCGATCTCGGTGGCGTGGGCGACGAAGAGCTCCGTCATCGCCGGGTCGTCGCCGACGAAACGGGCGAAGACGCGCAGCATCGCCACGAGGCGCGCCCCGGCGTCGCCGCTCGTCTCGCCTCCCAGCCGGGCGACGGCGCGCTCCACGGTGCGGTCGTGCACGAAGCGCAGCAGGTCCCGCCGGGTGGGGAAGTGGTAGTAGAGCGTGGCCCGGGCCACACCCGCGTGCCGGGCGATGTCCGCCATGCGCACCCCCTCGACTCCCCGTTCGGCGATCGCCGCCGCGGTCCCGCGCCGGAGCGCGTCGGCGAGATCGGTCGAGAGCGTGCGGAGGGGACCGGTGACCATGGGAACAGCTTAGCCGACCCGCACGTTTGGACACATGCGTCTATACTGTTCGTGGACCGAGGAGGTGTCCATGCCCGCCACCCACGAGGTGCTCAACCAACCACCACCGCTCGAGGGCTGGAACCCCTTCGAGCAGGATCCCGTCCTCGTCGACGCCGTGGCGCGCCACGGCATCGAATGGGCCCGCGGCCGATGTCGCGACTTCGGCGCCCTCGTCGGCTCCGCCGAGGTGCTCCGCTGGGCGGCCGACGCCAACCGTTTCGTCCCGGAGCTGCGAACCCACGACCGGTTCGGCCGTCGCGTCGACGAGGTGGAGTTCCATCCGGCCTGGCACCACCTCATGAGCCTGTCGTTCGGCTGGGGCCTCCACTCCCTGGGATGGGAGGAGGGCCCGTCCGGGGGGAACGTGGCGCGCACCGTCCTGTTCCTCCTCATGGCGCAGGTGGAGTTGGGTCACGGCTGTCCGGTCTCGATGGCGTGGTCGGTCATCCCCACGATCCGGCTGTCGCCCGGCCTCTCGGGGTGGTGGGAACCGAGGATCCTCTCACGCTCCTACGACCCGCGGCCGGTACCGGCCGAGGAGAAGGAAGGCCTCGTCGTCGGCATGACCCTCACCGAGAAGCAGGGGGGTTCCGACCTGCGGGCGAACACGACCGTGGCGGTGCCCGTCGACGAGGAGGAGTACCGCCTCACCGGCCACAAGTGGTTCTGCTCGGCACCCATGTGCGACGCCTTCGTCGTCACCGCCCAGGCGCCGGAGGGGCTGTCGGTGTTCCTCGTTCCCCGCTGGGTCGCCGGCGTGCGCAACACGTTCCGTCTCCAGCGGCTCAAGGACAAGCTCGGCAACCGGTCGAACGCCTCCTCCGAGGTGGAGTTCGAGGACACCCGGGCCTTCCTCGTCGGGGAGCCCGGCGGCGGGGTGAAGGCGGTCCTCCCCATGCTCCATCGCACCCGCTTCGACTGCGTCGTGGGCGCCACGGCGCTCATGCGTCAGTCGGTGTCGCAGGCGGCATGGCACGTGCGTCATCGACAGGCGTTCGGGAAGCGGCTCGTCGACCAGCCGCTCATGGCCAACGTCGTCGCCGACCTGGCGCTCGAGTCCGAGGCCGCGCTGGCACTCACCCTCCGGCTCGCCGCCTCCTTCGACGCCTCCGGCGACCCGGAGGAGGACGCCTTCCGCCGCATCGCCCTCTCGGTGGCGAAGTACTGGGTGTGCAAGCGGAGCCCGGGGGTGGTGGGCGAGGCGCTCGAGTGCCACGGCGGCAACGGGTACGTGGAGGAGTGGCCCATGGCCCGCGCCTACCGGGAGGCCCCGCTGTACGGGATCTGGGAGGGTTCGGGGAACGTCATCGCCCTCGACGTGCTGCGGGCCCTCCACCGGGAACCGGAGACGCGGGCGGCGTTCCTCGCCGAGCTGGCCCGGGCCCGGGGCCGCGACGCCCGCTACGACGCCGCCGTCGCCGAGCTCGAGGAGCGGCTCGCCCATCCCGACGAGGCCGGTGCCCGGCGGCTCGTCGCGCGCATGGCCGTCACCCTGCAGGCGGGTCTCCTGCTGCGCAGTGCCCCGGAGGCGATCGCCGAGGCGTTCCTCGCCACGCGCCTCGCCGGCGAGCACGGCGGCGTCTACGGGGCCCTGCCGCCGGCGGTGGGGACCGCCCCCCTCCTGGAACGGGTCCCGTCGCTGCGAAGCTGAGTCACGGCGGACCGAGACCACGACGCGAAGGAGCCCGGGAGCGATCCCGGGCTCCTTCCTCGCGTGGTGGGTCGCGTCAGCGACGCGGCTTGGCGAGGTTGACCGTGAGCTGACGCCCGTCGAGGTCGGAGCCGTTCAGGCCGCTGATGGCGGCCTGGGTCTCCTCGGCGTTCGCCATCTCGACGAAGCCGAACCCACGGGAACGGCCGGTGTCGCGGTCGGAGATGACCACGGCGTCGAGGACCTCGCCGAACTTGCCGAAGACCGACCGGAGCTGGTTGGCGTCGGCGGAGAAGGGGAGGTTCCCCACGTAGAGCTTGCTGGACATGATGTGTGCTCCTTCGAGCTCGAACCGTCGTTGACAACGCCCCGTGGGTTGTGCACTGCGGCGTCGAACCGAGGGAGATCGGCGTGACGACGCAGCCCCACGGCGACTTCACCCGACGGAACGAAGGAGCGAAGAGGCGCCGCACGCTGAGCCGTGCGATGACCGCAGTGTACGCCGCCGGCGGGCGTACGCGCCCCCGTGCCGCGGCGCGGCTGCAAGGTTCTCGCAAGGTCGTCGCAAACCCGCCTCGATACAACGTGGGGCGCGGGGAGCACCGGGCTCCCCACGGCGTCAGCACAGGAGGCCACGATGCGTTCCACACCGATCGACACCACCCGCGACGTCGCCGCCCTCGCGAGCGCCCGATGGCTGGAGGAGCACCTCGGCGACCCGAACCTGCGCGTCGTCGAGGTCGACGTGAGTCCCGCCGCCCACGAGGAGGGCCACATCCCCGGAGCGGTGTTGTGGAACATCTACCGCGACCTCAAGGACGAGGAGTACGCGCCGCGGCCCCTCGCGGCGATCGAGCGCCTCATCCGGGACTCGGGCATCGACGCGGACTCCCTGGTCGTGTTCTACGGGTACGCGCCGGCGCTGGGGTTCTGGCTCATGCAGCGCTGCGGCCACCGCGCGGCCCGAGTGCTCGACACCGGGCGGGACACCTGGCGGAGCGAGGGCCGACCCTGGACCGTCGAACCGTCCCGTCCCGAGCCCACGGCGTTCCGGGTTCCGGCCGAGGTGGACACGGTCCGGGCCTCCCGCGCCACGGTGGAGGCCGCCATCGGCAGCGCCGACCACACCATCCTCGACGTGCGCAGCGACCTCGAGTACGTCGGCGAGCGATTCTGGCCCTCGGGAGGCATCCCCGAGGGAGGGCGTGCCGGACGGATCCCCTCCGCGGTCCACGTGCCGATCGACGGTCTCGTCGGCCCCGACGGTGCCTTCCGGCCGCCCGCGCAGCTCGCCGAGATCCTCTCGCCCGTGGATCTCGCCGGGGACGGGCCGATCACGACGTACTGCACCGTCGGGGCACGGGCGGCGACCGCGTGGTTCGCCCTCACCGAGCTCCTCGGACGCGACAACGTCCGGGTGTACGACGGGTCGTGGGCGGAGTGGGGGATGAGCCCCACCACCCCCATCGAACGCGGGTGAGCGGCCCGACCCGACCCCCCGCGGCCCTCGGCCGGGGCGGACCCCCGGCTGCGGTCCTACCCGAGGAGCTCCTCGTAGAGCCGCTCGGTCGGCTCGCTGGGGCTCACGCCGAGCTCGTCGCGGAGCGTGACCCGCAGCTGCTCGTAGGCGCGCAGCGCCTCGGCCCGGTTCCCCTCGGCGGCGTAGGCCCGCATGAGGAGGCGGTGTCCGCTCTCCCGCAGCGGGGCGATCCGCACCAGGGTGCGTCCGGCCTCCCGGGCGGCGGCGATCTCCGTGCCGCCGAGGCCCAGACCGGCGGCCCCGTACGCCTCGAGCGCCCGGACGTGGATCGTCTCCAGGCGGCGGCGAACCTCGTCGACCCACTCGGCGTCCTCGCCCGGGAGGAAGCCCCGCCGGGCGGTGAACATGGCCGCCTGTGCCGCCGCCCAGGCCCGGGGCCAGTCCCGGCGGGTGACCGCCGACTCGGCACGATGGATGGCGTCGGTGGCGACCTCGATGTCGACCCAGGCGTCCTCGAGCACGAGCCGCACCGTTCCCCGACCGTCGAGTCGGGCGATCCCGAGCACCTTGCGGAGTCGGGACAACAGCACGCTGAGCGCGGCGTCGGCGGCGTCGGGACCTCCGGTCGACCACAGCGCCTCGATGATCTCGGATCGGGGGACCATCCGGTGGCGGTTCAGCACGAGCAGGGCGAACAGGAGCCTGCCCTGCCGGCCGGGGAGCGCCTTCTCGACGCGTACGTCCCCGATCTCGACCACAATCGGTCCACAGATCTGGATGCGCACGCTCGGCTGCACGGTCGCCTCAACCTAGGTGCGCCATCCACGGGGCACAACCGACGAAGGGAGGGGACGTGGACCGAGTCATCCGTTGCGAGTGTGGGTTCGTCGCCCGCGGCGACACCGACGAGGAGGTCATCGAGACGATCCGGCAGCACATGCGTGAGGACCACCCGGCGCTGCTCGAGCAGGTGGCGACCGAGGACCTGCGCGGTTGGATCGAGGTCGAGTAGCCGCCACCGGCGAGAGGGAGGGCGGAGATCATGACGGACACCCCGACGATGACCGTCGCCGCGGTGCAGGCGACACCGGCGTTCCTCGACCGTGAGGCCACCGTCGATCGGGTGGTGGCCCTCACGAAGGAGGCCACCGGCAACGGCGCGCAGCTCGTCGTCTTCCCGGAGGCGTTCGTCGCCGGGTATCCGGACTGGGTGTGGCGCACCACCCCGTGGGGCGGACCGTCGAGCGACCTCTACCGGCGGTTCCTCGACCAGGCGGTGACGGTCCCCGGTCCCGCCGTCGAGGTGCTCGCCGCCGCCGCCCGCGCCCACGGCGCCTTCCTGGCGGTGGGGATCAACGAGCGGGAGCCCGAAGGATCCACGGTGTACAACTCGATCCTCTACCTGGGTCCCGCCGGCGACGTCCTCGGCGTCCATCGCAAGCTCATGCCGACCGGCGGGGAGCGACTGGTGTGGGGCCAGGGTGACGGTTCGGGTCTCGTCAGCTTCGACACTCCGGGGGGACGGGTCGGCGGGCTCATCTGCTGGGAGAACTACATGCCTCTCGCCCGCGCCGCCATGTACGCGCAGGGGGTCGAGGTGTACCTGGCCCCGACCTGGGACAACGGCGAGGTCTGGGTGCCCACCCTGCAGCACATCGCCCGCGAGGGCCGCTGCTACGTGATCGGGGTGAACAGCCTGCTGCGGGGGAGCGACGTGCCCGCCGAGGAGCTCGGCGCCGCCGATCTCTACGGCGGTGAGGAGGATTGGATGAGCCGGGGCAACACCTGCATCGTGGCCCCCGGCGGGCGGATCCTCGCCGGCCCGCTCCGCGAGGAGACGGGGATCCTCTACGCCGAGGTGGACCGGGCCGCGGTGGGCCGTGCCCGGCTCCAGTTCGACGCCTGCGGACACTACGCCCGCCCCGATGTCCTGCGACTCCTCGTCGACGACCGGCCCCGCACCACCGTCGACACCATGCGGGACGCCTCCGGGCCACCGGGGGAGCAGCCGGTCGTCGCCGAGTAGGGCCGCGGCCGGCCGCCGGGGGAGCCCGCCGCCGGCGCCGACCCCCTCTCCCCGCCACGGTGGAGCCTCACCGGCTACCCTCGGGGAGGAGACGGGGAGGAGCCGATGCCGACGACCGAGACCCAGGACGGGGCGACCATCCACTACGACGTGACGGGATCGGGGCCACCGGTGGTGCTCGTCCATGGCATCACCGAGTCGGCCCGCACCTGGGATCCCATCGTGGAACGGCTCGAAGGCGACCACCGGGTGGTCACCCTCGACCTGCGGGGCCACGGCGCCTCGCCACCGGCGGCCGCCTACGACCTCGGCGCGCTCGCCGGCGACGTGGCCGCCGCGGCGACCGCGGCGGGTGTGGAGCGTCCCCACGTCGTCGGCCACTCCCTCGGCGGCGCCGTCGTCTCGGCCCTGGCCGGCGCGTTCCCCGTCGCCTCCGTCGTCAACGTCGACCAGCCCCTCAAGCTCGACGACTTCCAGGAACAGCTCCAGGGCGCCGCACCCGCGCTGCGCGACCCGGACATGTTTCCCACCGTCATCGCCGCGCTCTTCGACGACCTCGCCGGGGACGCTCTCGACCCGGCGGAGCGGGCCCGGATCGAATCCCATCGCCGGGCCGACCGGGACGTCGTCCTCGGCATCTGGGAACCCGTCCTGCAGGCTCCCCGCGAGGAGCTGGCCGCCATGGTCGCCGCGGCCGCTGCCGCGGTGACCTGTCCCTACCTGTCGCTCCACGGCATCGACCCGGGCCCCGAGTACCAGGAGTGGCTGCGGTCGCTCATCCCCCACGTGGAGATCGAGGTGTGGCCGGGCCGGGGGCACTACCCCCACCTCGTGGAGCCGGATCGCTTCGTCGCCCGCCTCGAGGAGTTCTGGGCTGGGTAGCCGCCGGTGCCCGGCCGGCGTCGTCGCGTCCCGGGAACCCGAGCGGTGAGGCGGAACGTCCCACCCGGCGTGAGACCACTCCTCCTCGGGCTCGTCGCCGGCGCCGTGCTCCTCGCCGCCTGCGGCGAGGTGATCCCGGACGTCGGCGGGAACGACCCCGCCGGCTCTCCGGTCCCGGCGTCGACACGAACGACGATCGACGAGGCGTGCCGGCGCGTCGTCGGGGCCCTCCTCGACGGTGACACGGTGCGACTCGTCTCCTCCCTCGAGGACATCGACGCCGCCCTGTCCACCGACGGGGACGCCACGGCCCTCCGGGAGGATCTGCGGGCCGCGGCCGACGCCCTGGGGGTCGACGAGGACCTCTCCCCGACCGAGGCCGAGCTCGCCGCGGCCGCCCCGTCGCTCGTCGCGCTCTCCGACGCCCTCCACGCCGCCGGCATGCCCGACTGCGCCGGCATCGGGGAGGTCGCAGCCGGGTACGTGGGGCCGGTACCGGTCGACGCGGAGGTGGTGGTGGCGACGCTGGCGGCGCACCGGGGGAGATGGGCGGGGCAGGGTCTCGACACCTACGCCTTCGAGCTCAACTACCACTCGGAGCCCGAAGCCGGCGTACGGCCCTGTGGCGTCGACGGGTTGCTGCTCGTCCAGGTCGTCGCGGCGCGGCCCACCGCGGCGAGCGACCGACTCTCGGGGTGCCGTCTCGACCTCGACGTCCCCGGGAGCGTGCCGCTCACCGTGGAGGCCCTCTTCGACCTCGTCGCCGCCGCCGAGGGGGCGGACGTCCTGGAGGTGGTGTACGACCCGGCGCTGGGGTACCCGCGGTCCATCTTCGTCCAGGGCGAGGGCGGAGTCGTCGAGGCGACCGTCCGCTCCCTCACGCCGGGGATCGTCGCCTCGCCGAAGGCGGACGCCGTGCTCGCCGAGTTGGAGACCCGCCGGCAGACGTGGGCGGCGGCCGCGATCGACGACTACACGATCACCGTTCGCATCGAGTGCTTCTGCCCCGAGGAGTACCGCGGTCCGTTCCGGGTCACCGTCGCCGGCGGGGCCATCACCGCGGTGACCCGCAACGGGGTCGCGGTCGTCGCGCCGGTGGATCGGTCGCTGCTGACGGTCGAGGGGCTCTTCGCCACCATCGAGCGACACGCCGGCGCCGACGAGATCGACGTCACCTACGCCCCGGCGGGGTACCCGATCGCGATCCGGATCGACCCGGACCGGATGACGATGGACGAGGAGCTCGGCGTGCAGGTCCTCGAGCTCGTCCCCGGGTCCTGACGTCGCCGGAGGGTGCCGCCCCGGTCGCACCCTCTGCCGCCGGGACGGGTGCGGGGTGCGGCGTGGTCCGAGCCTCCGTGCCGGGGAGTCGTGAGTTCCTCCCCCGACCTGCCCGCGGTATCGTGACGGCGATGGACGCCGACGCCCGCCTCCAGCGACTCACCCCCGGCATGCCGATCCCGTACGGCGGCGACCGCGTGACGTACGTCACCGAGGAGCTCGCCGCCGCCTTCACCCCCGGCGACGCCCTCATCGTCGTCCAGGAGACCGGGGAGCTCCTCCACGTGCCCGCCGCCGAGCGCGCCATCGCCACCGCCGCGGTCGACGCCGCCGTCGCCGCCTTCACCCGCATGGGGGCCGTCGGCGCCGACGCGACCTCCCGCTTCTACGAGCGGTTCGCCGCCGCCCTCGCCGACGACACCACCTTCGCCCCCATCGCCGCGGCGAACGCCGAGGACGTGCGCCGGGCCCGGGAGCGGGGCCGTTCCGTGACCCGACTCGTCCTCTCCGAGAAGATGCGGGCCGACATGGTGGCCGGACTGCGCACCTGGCGGGACGCCCCCTCGGGTCGAGGCGACGTCGTGGAGACGATCGAGCACGACGGCTGGCGCGTCGAGCAGGTCCGCGACGGTCTCGGCGTCGTCGCCTTCGTCTTCGAGGGACGACCGAACGTCTTCGCCGATGCCACCGGAGTGCTCCGCAGCGGCAACACCGTCGTGTTCCGTATCGGCTCCGACGCCCTGGGAACGGCACGAGCCATCGTCGAGCACGCCCTCACTCCCTCGCTGCGCGCCGCCGGCCTCCCCGAGGGCGCCGCCTCCCTGGTGGACAGTCCCGCGCACGCCGCCGCCTGGGCGATGTTCTCCGACCCGCGGCTCGCCCTCGCCGTGGCCCGGGGCTCGGGGGCGGCGACGAGCCAGCTCGGCGCCGTCGCCCGGCAGGCGGGGAACGCGGTGAGTCTCCATGGCACCGGAGGGGCCTGGATCGTCGCCGACGCCGCCGCCTCCGCCGAGGCGTTCGCCGCCGCGGTGTACCACTCCCTCGATCGCAAGGTGTGCAACACCCTCAACACCTGCTGCATCGTCGCCGAACGCGCCGGCGACCTCGTTCCCGTGTTCCTCGACGCGCTCGAACGCGCCGCGGCCCGCCGGGGCACCCACCCCAAGCTCCACGTGCTCGAGGCGAGCGCCGAGACGGTCCCGGAGGCCTGGTTCCGGCAGGTCGTCCCCATCGATCGGGCCGACGGCGTCCACCAGGAGCCACGGGCGGAGCCCATCGCCCTCGAGCGACTCGGCGAGGAGTGGGAGTGGGAGGAGAGCCCCGAGGTCACCCTCGCCGTCGTCTCCTCTACCGAGGAGGCGGCGGCGCTGTTCAACCGGTACAGCCCCCGTTTCGTGGCCTCGCTCGTCTCCGAGGACGCCGCGGCGCAGCGGCGGTTCTTCGACCTCGTCGACGCGCCGTTCGTCGGCAACGGCTTCACCCGCTGGGTGGACGGGCAGTACGCCCTGGGGAGGCCGGAGCTGGGACTGTCGAACTGGCAGCACGGGCGCCTGTTCGGTAGAGGCGGGATCCTCTCGGGGGAGGCGGTGTTCACCATCCGCACCAGGGTCCACCAGGACGATCCCGACATCGGACGCTGACGCGCAACGAGGAGGACCGGACATGGCGGAGCGGCTCGTCGTCATCGGCGCGGACGCGGCGGGAATGACCGCCGCCTCCCTCGCCCGGCGGAGGAATCGGGACCTCGAGGTCGTTGCCTACGAGCGGACGGCCCACGCCAGCTACGCCGCCTGCGGCGAGCCCTATCACGTCGCCGGTCTCGTCGATCCGCTCGAGCGGCTCGTCGCCCGAACTCCGGAGCAGTTCGCCCGGGCCGGGATCGCCCTCCGGCTCCGGCACGAGGTCACCGCCATCGACGTCGAACGGGGCGTCGTCACCGTCCGCGACCTCGAGGAGGGGCGCTCCTTCGACACCGGCTACGACCGGCTCCTCGTGACGACCGGCGCCCGGGCGTTCGTGCCCCCCATCGAGGGTCGGGAGCTCCCGGGGGTCTTCACGCTCCGCACCCTCGACGACGCCGCGGCGCTACGGGCGATCGCTGCCGGAGGTACCGGCCGGGCCGTCGTCGTCGGCGGCGGATACATCGGCCTCGAGATCGCCGAGGCGTTCTCTCTTCGGAGCTGGCAGGTCACCATCCTCGAGGGCACCGACTCGCTGCTGCCCCGCACCCTCGATCCCGACCTCGGGAACCGGGTCGCCGAGGCGGTGCGGGCCATGGGGATCGAGGTGCGCACCGGAGCCATGGTGACCCGGATCGGCGGGAAGGACGCGGCCCGGTCGGTGGGGTTCGGCGACGAGGAGATCCCCGCCGACGTCGTCGTCCTCGGGCTGGGGAGCCGGCCGGTGGTGGAGCCGGCGGCGGCGGCCGGGATTCCCCTGGGAGAGACGGGAGCGATCGCGGTGGACGACCACCAGCGAACGAAGGTGGACGGCGTCTGGGCGGCGGGGGACTGCGCCGAGACGCGGCACCGGGTGAGCGGCGCCGCGGTGAACTACCACCTGGGGACCGTCGCCAACAAGACCGGGCGCATCGCCGGGATCAACCTCGGCGGCGGCGACGCCGCGTTCCTCGGGGTGCTCGGCACCGCCATCACGAAGATCCACGACCTGGAGATCGCCAGCACCGGGCTGCGGGAGGGCGACGCCGTCGCCGCCGGGTTCTCCACCGTCTCCGCGACGGTCGAGGGGATGACCGCGGCGCACTACTGGCCGGGCGCTACCGCCATGACGGTGCGGGTGACCGCAGAGCGGGGAAGCGGCCGGCTCCTCGGAGCCCAGATCGTCGGCGGTCCCGGGGCCGGCAAGCGTATCGACACCTTCGCCACCGCCATCTGGGCGGGGATGCGGGCCGACGAGCTGGCCTGGGTCGACCTCGCCTACGCGCCCCCCTTCTCTCCGGTGTGGGATCTCGTGGCGATCGCCGCCCGCAAGGCGGCCCAGGCGGCGCGCTGAGACGCGGGATCGACCCGGCGCGGCGGTCGTCGCACCCCGGGGCGCGCCATCCGGGATCGCTCGACCGGCGCCGTGGATCGGGGAACCGGACGCGCGTAACATGGTTGCACGATGCAATCACGAAGGAGGATGCGGTGAAGATCGTCGCCACCGAGAACGGGCCGGTCGTCGTTCCCACGGGTGGTTCCTACGTCGTCGACGGGGAGGAGAAGACGGGGAGCCGTGTCGCGCTGTGCCGCTGCGGCGCGTCGGACCGGAAGCCGTTCTGCTCCGGCGCGCACGCCAAGGTGGGGTTCACGGCGCCTGCCGCGGAGATCGAGCTGGAGGGCTGACCGGTCCTCGAGCGGATCGGCGTCTCAGCGGAGTGGCACCTCGGGCAGGTCGCCCGCCGGCGTGAAGCCGAGCACCAGGCCGTAGAAGGCCAGCTCGCTCTCCAGGCTGTGCACGATCGTCTCCGCGCGGCGAAACCCGTGCCCCTCGTTCTCGTAGGTGACGAGGGCGTGGGGGACGCCGCGCTCGGTGAGGGCGGCGGCGATCATCTCCGCCTGCTCGGGTGGCACCACGCGATCCTCCCGTCCCTGGAAGAGGATGACCGGGACGGTGATCCGATCCGCCGCATGGAGCGGGGAGCGTTCCCGGAGGACCGTGGGATCGGTGCCGGCGAGACGATCGACGTACCGGGACTCGAACTTGTGGGTGTGGGCGGCGAGGAGGGCGACGTCGGCCACACCGAAGTACGAGGCGCCGGCCCGGAAGCGATCGCGAAAGGCGAGGGCCGCCAGGGCGGTGAAACCGCCGGCGCTTCCCCCGGTGACGACGAGACGCTCGGGGTCGACCCGGCCCGTCCCGGCCAGGTGGTCGGCGGCCGCCACCGCGTCGTCGACGTCGACCACGCCCCAGCGGCCCTCCAGCCTGGCCCGGTAGGCGCGGCCGAACCCCGTCGACCCCCGGTAGTTCACCTCGACCAGGCCGAACCCCCGCGACGTCCAGAAGAGACGGTCGACCGCCAGACGTGGCACCGCCGCCGAGGTGGGACCGCCGTGGATCCTCACGAGCAGGGGCGGGCGCTCCCCGTCGGGTGCGGCGAAGACCGGGTTCGTCGGCGGGTAGTAGATGCCGTGGGCAACCTCTCCGTCGGTGGTGGGGAAGGTGATGGGCTCGGGCCGGGGGTGATACGACGCCGGGACTGGTGGCGGATTCGTCGCCACCGTCGAGGCGGCGAGGCGAGCGACGTCGAGCTCGACGAGGGCGGCCGGTCGTGACGGGTGGTACCCGACGAACCAGGCGGTGCCTTCCCCGTCGGTGACGAGATCGCTCTGATACGAGAAGGGGAGCGCCAGCCGGTGGAGGTCCCCCAGGGGGGAGACGACCCCCAGCCCCCACCTGCCGTCCTCGACGAAGGAGGCGAGGATGCGCCCCTCCGAGAGGAACCCGAAGGACCTCGTCCCGAGCCTCCACAGCGGCTCGGCGAACTCGGCCGCCATCTCGAGCACCGGGGTGACATCGCCGCCGTCGCACCGGTACAGGTTCCACCACCCGGTGCGGTCCGAGGCGAACACGAGGGTGCCGTCGGCGTCCCACACCGGCGACGCGACGGACTCGCCGACCCCTCCGGCGACGACCCGCCTCCGCAGGAGCCCGGATCCCCACGGGGCCACGACGAGGTCCGTGCCGTCCCACGGCATGTTGGGGTGATCCCACTCCAGCCAGGCGAGGAAGGCCCCGTCCGGCGAGGACGTCGGAGCCGCGTAGAAATCGCGTCCGGTGGCCAGCACCTCGACGGGACCGTCGCGGTCGAGGGGGACGGCGACGAGCTCGTTCACGGGCTCGCCGGAGGCGGCGTGGGTCTCCCGCACGCACACCACCCACCCGCCGCGGATGATCGGCTCGGCGTAGCGGAGACCCGCCGGTCGGTCGGGCGGCGGCGTGAGGGGACGGGTCGTGCCGTCGGGGTCACGCCGGTACAGGCGGTGGTCCTGCCGGTCCGAGTAGACGATCGTGCCGGCGGCCACCGCGTACGCCCGGCCCCCATACTCGTGCACGGTGGTGCGCACGTCGACCGGCGGTGGCGTCACGTCACCGGTGACGCCGTCGCCGCCGCGGCGGACGAGCACCTGGCGGCCCCCCTCCGCGGGGCGCCGCTCCACCCAGTAGAGGTCGTCCCCGTCGCGGGCGATCTGCTCGAAGGC
>AMFO01002285.1_pt1 | contig 40310 bp, 34 predicted proteins | sample 552608 | NCBI WGS metagenome assembly AMFO01 (sample SAMN01893955, study PRJNA167987) | microbial mat metagenome | biome: hydrothermal vent | place: USA: Loihi, Hawai'I | collected 2003-05-01
TGGTCGCGCGGGCGGTTTCGGGATCGTTTTGCAGCAATTCCTGTATCTCCGCATCCACCTGCGCGATCTGGACGATCACCAGCTTGAGCCGTGCTTTGGCCTGGCGTTTGAGAAGCGCGATCGTCAGGGATCTCTGCCGGTTCAGAATGCGCGCCCTGTCTTTGATCAAAGCCAGCCGGGTGATATGCAACTCTTTGAGATCGCGCTGTTTTGCCGATGTTCGCAGCTGTGGGAGCAAAGAGAACGCTGCCCCCATAACGGCCAGCATCCGCGCATCCACCGCATCGGTTTTGGCTTTTGTCCCGCGCGACTGGGCAAAGCGGCGGGCCTGCAGGGGGTTTACCTTGACCAGCGGATAATCTGCCTCGAGAGCAATCTCGAAATCGCGATGGTAAGGACCGGTCGGTTCATAAACAATGCGTGAGATATCGTGCCCTTTCAACCAGGATTTCAGTGCCCGAAACCCTGCTTTGTCATTGCTGAATTGCGCAGCAGTGTCATCGCTCAGTCGGTGCACATCCAAATTTGCTTTGGAAATATCAATGCCGATGGTAGTCTCTGTCATCTCTTCCGTGTCCTATGCTTGTCATGCGAGCCAAACACTCGCGTATCCGTTCAGGCCTCATGGAAAGACGGCGACTGATCAAACTACCGAACGGTCCTTAAAGACCAAGCCCAACACGATCCAGCCGCCGCCGCTGACCGGCATATATAAGGTGCCGGGCAGCGGCTCCCTTGTTGCATGGAAGCCTGAGAAAAACATAAGACAAGCCACCGCTATTGCGGTTGCCACGGGCGGTTTTGCCCTGTTGGCCGCGGTTCTTGGCGACACAGCCCTGGATATTGCGGTGTCGCGCGGTGTTTCGCCAAGCCTGTTTGAAACCCACGAAGGGCTGGGCTCGCTGGCCGCCATCCTGTTCGGCGTTTGGGCCGTCATTCGCGCCTTTTTCTGGTGGAAGAAAATCCCGCTTGAAGGTGGTCGCAAGGCGCTTGTCGTTCTGGTTGACATCCTGCTGGTCCTGCTGATCGTCCTGGTCGCATATTATGGCGGGCAGTTGGTTTACGAACATGGCGTGAATGTCATGCCCAAGGCCGGCTGACAAACAGGCCTGCCTGTCACTTCACAACCATATCCAAAAAGGGGGCCGATCAGTGGATCAGCCCCCTTTTTTATGTGTCGGCACGGTTTCAAGCAATTCCTGCCGGTCCAAGGAAAACCCGGAATCGATCCACCGTCTTTCAAGCCGTTTCAGTATCTTTCCCAGTTCGGGGCCACTATCCACCCCTGTGATGTCATGCCCACCAAGGGGAAATACCTGCTGCGCGGCATGTTCAGCTCGCGTGCGAACGTCCGGTGTCGGCGGCGTGCCGGCCATTGCCGCGCGCAGCAGCACAACATCGACGGCCAGATCCGCGCCGTGGCGATAGGCCAGTTCTGCAAGGCCGGTATCCGTGCCGAATTCCTGTGTCAGCAGGGCAAGCTGCCGGGCCTCGACACGACTGAGGCGCAGCCTGTCTTTTGCATCTGCCCCCCCGATACAGGCCAGCCTGCGCAGCCAGCGGGGGGCCTCGTCGATTTCGGTTTCCATATGCACCAAGACGGCAAGGCTGTGTGACGACGCGCCCGGCAGGATGCGGTGCAGAACGCCGGCCTGTTCCATTGCCGCAACGCTTGGTGCCGGATCCGGTGCCGCCAGCAGCTTGCGCATCTCGGTGCCGATGCGTTCGCGCGAAAGGCGCTCGATCCCCTCGGCAAGCTCGGCGCAGGCCGACAGCCCGTCCCGGTCAATCCCGTTTTGGGGATCACCATACCAGGCGTGGAAACGAAAGAAACGCAGGATGCGCAGATAGTCCTCGCGGATGCGGGCGTGAGGGTCGTCGATGAACCTGACGCGGCGCGCACGCAAATCGGCGAGCCCTTCCAGAGGGTCGCGAATCTGCCCGTGGCGGTTCGCATACAGCGCGTTCATGGTGAAATCGCGCCGATGGGCGTCTTGTTCCAGGTCGTCGGAAAAGACGACTTGTGCGTGGCGGCCATCGGTGCGGACATCCCGTCGAAAGGTGGTTATCTCGTATCCGGTGTGGCCGGAAACCACGGTAATCGTTCCATGCTCCAGCCCGGTCGGCACCGATTTCAGCCCGGCGGATTCTGCCAGTTCAATCACCTGCTCGGGGCGGGCGTCGGTGGCGATATCGACATCCGTCACCGGCTGGTCAAGCAATGCGTTGCGCACGCAGCCGCCCACTGCCCAGGCCTGAAACCCGCCGCGTTCAAGCATGTCGAAAACCGCCTGTGTCGCGGGGTTGGCCAGCCATTCGCCGGTCACGCGGGTCATTTCGACAGGCCTTCGGCAAGGTTTCTCAGGATGCGGGCCGTTGCGCCCCAGATGTAATAGGGCCCCCAGGGAACCACGAAATACAGGCGCCGCTTGCCGCCCCAGAACCGGCCCTCGATGGCAAAATTTGCGGGGTCGCCGACATAGGCCAGGGGCACCTCGAAAACCTCTTCCACCTCGCCTGCATGGGGGCGCGGGGAAAAATCGCGCAGCACATGGCCGATCACGGGCGTGATGCGAAAATGCGTCACGGTTTCATGGGTCTGCATTTCGCCCAGGATCTCGACATTTTCGCGCAACAGGCCGATTTCCTCGTCGGCCTCGCGCAGGGCGGCATCGGTGACGTCGAGATCACCCTCATCCACCTTGCCACCGGGAAAGGCGATCTGGCCGGGGTGGTGTTTCAGATGCGACGCGCGCTTGGTCAGGATGACATTGACGCCGTTTTCACGCTGGATCAACGGCACCAGAACCGCGGCCGGGCGCAGCTCGACCGGGGCGGGCCAGGATGCTCGGATCTCGGGGTTCAGGTCGAAATCCGAAGATCCCTCGCGCAGGTCGCGTTCCAGAAAACGCGCGACATGGTCGATGCTGTAGGGTTTCACGCTCATGCCATCATAGATGGAACACAAGCGGTGCAGGGGCAAGCAAGCTCAGCGCTTTTTCGCCTCGAATCCCAGCTCGTCAGGGTCAAATTCGTAATGCGCGCCACAAAACTGGCAATCGGCCGTGACCTTGCCTTCGTCGGTAGTCATGTGGGCGATGTCCTTGGCCGAATAGATCGACATGGCCTGCTTGACCTTTTCCGGCCCGCAGGAGCAGCCGAATTTCACCGGCTGGGCATCCCATACGCGGGGCTCTTCCTCGTGAAACAGACGATAGATCAGTTCCGCCGGCGAGACATGGGGGCCGATCAGTTCCATTTCCTCGACCGTGTCCAGCAGCATGTTTACGCGGCGCCAGTTTTCGGCATCCTCTTCGGGGGTTGTTTCATGGGCCTTGGCCATGGCTTCGCCTTTGACCAGGGCGCTGGGCTTGGGCATGTGCTGGATCATGATGCCACCGGCGCGCCACAGGGGCGCCTTTTCACCGGGTTCCTGCGCCTTGCCCATGGAAATGGCGAACCGGGTCGGCAGCTGTTCCGAGTTGGCAAAATAGGTTTCGGCACTTGCCGCAAGCGAGCCACCTTCGAGATGGGTGATCCCCTGATAGGGCTCGGTCCCCTTGCCCTGGTCGATCAGGATTGCAAACATTCCCTTCCCGATCATGGAAAAGGGTGTGCCCTGGGCTGTCGCCAGGCGCTGGGCGTCATAGCTGGCATAGGCACGCATGCGGGCGGGTTCACCTTTTTTTGTCGGGCCGTAATAGTCGGTGGCGATCAGGCGCAGCGGTCCGTCGCCCCGAATCTGAAGGCTCAGCTTCCAGCGCAGCTCGATCGTCTGGCCGATCAGGGCGGTCAGCACACAGGCCTCGGCAACCATGGCTTCGACCAAAGCGGGATAGTCATGCTGGCCAAGGATGCGTTCAAGCACCCCGTCAAGCCGGGCCACGCGGCCCCTGATATCGGCGTGGTCCAGCTGAAACGGCAGCACCGTGTCATCCCAGGCGATCTTGTTCGGCAGGCTCATGTCGTTTTCCGATTTCCTTGACGTTCAGCGCGTTGCAATAGACAACTTGCCCGGACAAGGCAATTCAACACTTTACCGATGCAATTTTCGAGGCAGGCATGATCAGACGGTTTGACGAACCCATCAAGGCGGGTGTGCGCTATGTCACGCGGCCGGGCGCCTATGGGATATTGCGACTGGGCGACGATCTGCTGATCACCTTTCAGGCCGAACCGCGGCCCGAATTTCAGCTGCCGGGTGGCGGCATCGATGCAGGTGAAACCGCCGTTGCCGCCCTGCACCGCGAGGTGCGCGAGGAAACCGGCTGGGGCATTCGCATCCACCGCCGCCTGGGCGCGTTTCAGCGATACACCTGGATGCCGGAATATGAAATCTGGGCGCGCAAGGTCTGCCATATCTATCTGTGCCGGCCGACCAGAAAGCTGACCGAGATATCCGAACCCCACCACAGCGCGCATTGGGTGCCGATCCGTGATGCGGCCAGAATGCTTGCCAATGGCGGGGACAGGCATTTTGTGAGTGCCCTGTTGCAGGGCGGGCTCTGACACAGGGCAAGTCAAACGAAAAGGAGCGCCCCAAGAGGCGCTCCGCTATTGTTGAAATGGCTGCACCCTTGTCAAAGCGCGCTTTCGATCCACTGCTGCAGCACCGATTTGGGGGCTGCGCCAGTCTTGTTCGAAACGACCTGACCATCCTTGAACATGAACAGGGCGGGGATGCCGCGCACGCCAAGTGTCATGGGCGTGTTGGGGTTTTCATCCACATTCACCTTGGCGATCTTGATCTTGCCCTCATATTCTTCGGACAGTTCTTCAAGAGCCGGGCCGATCATGCGGCAGGGGCCACACCATTCTGCCCAGAAATCCACGATGACCGGGATGTCCGAGTTCTTGACTTCTTCATCAAAGGTTGCGTCGGTAACTTTTACGGTTGCCATTGGCTGGTCTCCTGCCCGTATGTGTTTCACTGCGGCCAACCTATGTACGCCCCATGGCAGCGTCAAGATGCGGTGGCCCGCTCAAGTGCCCCTGCCACAACCTGTCGCGGCAACATCATCAAAAGCGGCGCTTCGGTCCAGAGTATTGCCGTCTCGACCAGCCGGCCCGGATAGATCTGTTCCAGGGCCTCGGCATATGCCCCCATCTGGCGCAGGATCCCCTCTGGCACCTGTTCGGGCGTTTCGGGAATTGCCGCGTTGGTCTTGTAGTCGATGGCCAGTATTCTTTCATCGTCAACAATCAGGCGGTCGATGATGCCGTATAGCGGCCGGTTGTGGATGTGGGCGGTTACCGGCACCTCGGCAATGCTGTTGCCGGCAAACAGAAAAGCCAGATCCGGCGAATCCAGTATTGCGCTGACTTTTGCAAGCAGCGCATCGATGACCTGGATGCCGGCGGCATCGTCAGACGTTGGCAATAACCTTGTAGCAACCTGTTTGCGCATGGCCTTGTCCACGCCGGGCAGATGTTCAAGCAGCAGGTGAATACGGCTGCCCCGCAGCATGGCGGCCTGTTCGTCATTTCCCTGCGTGGCATTGGCGATGATCTTGTCGCCGCCCAGATCGGATGGCTTCAGCATCACCGGCGGGCGTTCGGCTTGGGGTGCCTTGTGGCCAGCCCATTCGGGCAGCGAAATCCGTGGCCGTTCTGCCGGGCTTGTGCAGGTTTCGCCCTGTGCCCAGCCCAGGGGTTCGTGGCGCAGGATCTCGCGGCCCAGAAAATCGACCTTTGCCACGCCGGCTTCAAGGCTGGCCGCTTTGGCCAGATCGTACCAGCAGGTTCCTTCTTTCGGCCGCGTTCCGGCACCGCAGACAATCAGCCAGTTCTCGGCCCTGGTCATGGCCACATAGAAAAGCCGCATGCGTTCTTGCGCCGCGAATGCCTTTTTCGCCAGAATCCTTTCCCGCATCCGCGTGGGAGCTGCGGTTTCGGGCAGCTTCCAGGCCGTAAACCCATCATCAAGTGCGATCAGATGCTGGTGGTTGCCGTCCCGTTGTTGCGCCGTGTCGGGAAGGATCACGACCGGCGCTTCCAGCCCTTTTGCGCCATGAACAGTCATCACGCGGATTTCGTTCCCGTGGCTGTCCATCTGCCGCTTGATGTCGCTTTCGTCGGTTGACACCCAGCCAAGAAAACCGGTCAGGCTAGGGGGCTCCATCTGTTCGTACTGCATTGCCTGGTTCAACAGCGCGTCGATACCGTCTTCGGCTTCGCTGCCCAGGCGCGCAATCAGACTGCTGCGCCCGTCATGGTGGGTGAGAATGCGTTCCAGAAGTTCGTAAGGCCGCAGGAAATCCACCTTGTCCAGCAGGTCGTCGATGATTTCATATGCCTGGGCGTAGTCGGCCTTGCGGTTGCGCAGTTCCGGCCAGAGATACCCCTTGCGTTCATGTGCAAGGCTGAAGAGATCGCGCTCGGTCAGCCCGAACAGAGGAGAGCGCAGGGCGCAGGCCAGCGACAGATCGTCTTCGGGGGTGGATAGAAAGGAAAGCAGCGCAACCAGATCCTTGACGGCCAGAACCGCCCCGATCTTCAGCCGGTCGGCGCCCGCAACGGGCAGCTTTCTGTCCTTCAGCGCCTTGATGATCTCGTGAAACAGGTTCGAGCGTTTCTGCACCAATATGATGAAATCACCCGCCTGCAAGGGGCGTGTGCCTGCCGTGGTTGGCAGGGTCTCTCCGGCGTCGAGCAGGGCCTTGATGGCATCGGCGATCTGCCCGGCCAGCACATGCGTCGGATCGCTGGGGGCGGGCGCATCAAGGGGTTCGTCCCACTGGCCGGCTTCGGGTTTCTCGGGCGGGTCGATAAAGGGCCAGATATCCACGCGCCCCGGCAGATCATTGTGATATGTGCGATGCGTCACCTTTTCGATCGCCAGGCCAACGGAATGGGGGTCTTCCAGAACATGATCCACGACCCTGAGGATCGCGCTTGACGAGCGGAAGGAATACAGCAGGTTTTGCCGCATGAGGGCCTTGCCAATGGCGCTCAGACGTGTCTGGAACATTTCCCTGAACCGGTCAAAGGCAGCAGGGTCGGCCCCCTGGAATGAATAGATCGACTGTTTTTCGTCGCCTACGACGAAAATGGTGCGCTCGACATCCCGCGCGCTGCGACCCGCCGTGAATTCCTGTTCCAGCAATGCGATGACCTCCCATTGCAGGGGGCTTGTATCCTGCGCCTCGTCCACAAGGATGTGGTCTATCCCCCCGTCGAGACGGAACAGCACCCATTGTGCCATGCTGGAGGTCGAAAGAAGGTCGCGCGCCTTCATGATCAGGTCGTCAAAATCCAGCCAGCCCTGCGCCTGCTTGAGGCGCTCGAATTCGCACAGGAAGGGCACGGAAAACCGCCTCAGGGCACGTGCCGCGCGCGCCGCCTCAAGGCCAAGCCGCCTTTGCCGGGCGTCGGCAAACCCCTGCATCACCGGATGCAGCAGGTCGATCAGGCCGGGGTGGTCGGTGCGCACCTTTTTTGTTGGAAACCGGTCGAATTTCGGCTGGCCGGGGCTTTTGGTGGTGTCGCCATACACGAACATGGTTTCCAGCAGCAGCGCCTTTTCCCGGCTTCTGTTCAGCCAGTCGAAGCGTGCCAGCAGATCGGCGTTCTTGATGTCGGTAGCTGTCCCCAGAGATAGCGCCTTTCTCAGGCTTTCGATCAGGGAGGACAGGTTTTCGGGCCAGACCTCATCCAGCCAGCATTCTTCGTCATAGTCGACAGGGAGGTCGAATTTCGCCCATATCTCTGCCCTTGACAGCGGCCTCGCCAGATCGTCGCGGTGCTGGATGACCTCTTTCAGGATGTCATCGACCGACGTGCCCCCAAGCAGGCCGGCCAGGGCTTCAAGGCTGCTGCCGTCGGGGCCGTCAGCGATCTGTTCCAGAACCTGCGCGCGCAGTTTTTTCGCGCTGCGGTCATCCATTTCCTGGAAGTTCGGGGATACCCCGGCCTCTAGTGGAAAGCGTCGCAGAAGGGATGCACAGAAAGAATGGATGGTCTGTATCTTCAGCCCGCCCGGCGTTTCCAGCGCGCGGGCAAACAGGGTGCGTGCGTTGCGCAGGAATTCCGGCGTCAGCTTTGCGGGGTCTTCGCCCAGCCCGGCCAGCCTTGCGGCCAGCGCCTGATCATCCAGCATGGCCCATTCGCCCAACCGTTCGAACAGCTTGATCTGCATGTTGGCGGCAGCCGCCTTGGTATAGGTCAGGCAAAGTATCTTTTCGGGCGGCACCTTGCGCAGCAACAGGCGGGCGACGCGGTCGGTCAGCACCCGCGTCTTGCCTGACCCGGCATTTGCCGAAACCCAGGTCGACCTGGTCGGATCCGCGGCGTTGATTTGCGCAAGTGTCGCGTCATTTGGCCGGTTCATCACGATACATCCTCGGGCTGGGCGGGGTCGCTTTCATCCCACTCCCCCTTGCGGGACAGGTGGTCATAGTCGGACGGATCGGTGCGCTTTTCCATGCGGGCGCGGGCGATATAGCCGGTTTCGGGTTTCTGGTAGGCCCGCAGCAGGTTGCGCAGGCCATCCAGCGTTTCGTGGATCACGTCGTTATCGATCGGGATGTCGCGGATCTCCAGCCGCGTCCCGATCCCGACATAGGTGGTTTGGGCAACCACATTGGCCGGAACCCCCGTGAACCCGCCCTCGGCCGCCATGGCGGCCTCTAGCGGAAGCTGCTTGTCAAACAGCATGACCTGTTTTTGTGTGGGAATCGCCCCGGTCTTGTAGTCGTAAATGACCAGTTTTCCGTCTTTCCGCCGGTCGATGCGGTCGGCTGTCCCGGTCAGGTCGAAATCAGGGTCGCTCAGATGCAGCCTGCCCTTGCATTCAAGCGCCAGCGGGCTGGCCTGTGTGCGGTTGTTGCTTTCCCAGGTCACGATGTCCGGGGCAATCGCGGAAAGCCGGGCAGCCCACAGACGCCGTGTCGAAGGCCAGGGAACCTCTTGCTCCAGAACTTTATGGGCGATTTCCACAAGCTGTTCGGCAGCATTGTCGGGCAGGCCCTGCATGGTTTCCTCGACAAAGCGCTGCATGACCAGATGCAAGGCATTTCCGCGCATCATCGCATCAGGCTCGGGCCGGATCTTTTCAAGGGGTTTCAGCCTCAGGATCCGGCTTGCGTAAATGCTGTAGGGATCACGAACAAGGGTCTTGATCCGCGTAACCGAAAGCTGCCGGGGCCGAGATGAAACAGGTGGCCTTGGTGCCGGGCGGCGGGCAGGGGGCAGGGGTGCGGCCGGTGTTTCAAGCGCCTGGGCCAGATCCAGCCATTCCTGGCCACGCTTGCGCATTGCGTGCAGGCTGTTCTTGCCGGTTTCGCCCAGCCCGCCAAGCAGGTTGGTCAGCCGTATAAGCCAGCGCGATGCAACGGTCGGGGCCTCGGCATCGCGACGCGCGCGGCTGAGAACCACCTTGTCAAAGCAGATCCCGATCTGGAAATCCTGTGCCGACAACCCGATCTGGCGTTCCGGTGACAGCAGGCCACATTGCTTGCGCATCGTTCGGCTGAGCCACGGGTCGGGTGCCGGTGTCGAGGGCCAGACCCCCTCGTTCAGCCCGGCAAGGATGACCAGATCCGCATTGATGAGGCGCGCTTCGCGCGGGCCCCATATTGCGATCAACGGATGGGGTGTCACCGCTTCGCGCACTTCTTCACGGTCAAGAACCGATCTGAGCAGCGCCGTGAAATCGGAAGGACCCATTTCGCCGGCCGCATCTGCGCATGTTTCGAGATCGGTGAATATCTCGGCAGCTTTTTCGCCTGCCGATTTCTCCCATAATTCACCCGCCCCGCCATCGGGCCCACCGGCAAGGGTTTCGGCGGCCTTGCGCAGGGTGCCCAGATGGGCCGACAGATCCTGGGGGCCCGTTTTTTCCAGTGGCGCCAGGGCGGCTTCCAGCCAGTCAACCCATCTCGTGGTGTCGGTATTTCCCTTTTTCGCGTCCCGGTTCGCCGCCCAGCCCCGGATTGCCGCGAAATCGGCAAATGGCGGGCCTTCCCGCCGGAACCAGAGTTCGAGTTCGCGGCTCTGCAAGAGATGCTCGTTTCGCCCGCTTGTTCCTGAATGGGTCAGCGGGTGCTTGAGCAATGCAAGCAGGGCCTCACCGTCTATCCGGTGACCCATCAGATTGGCCAGAAGGCGCAGAAACACACCGGGCGGTGTGAGGGGCAGCGGCCGGCCCGCGCTGTCGTCGGGCAGGATGTCCCATCGGTCCAGCGCCGCGGCGACCTGTCGGGTCAGATTACGGTCAGGTGAGATCAGGATCGCGCGCTGCCTGTCTTCGGCGGCCTTGCGCAGGCGCAATGCGATGGCAAGTGCCTCTTGGCGTGGGGATGCGGCCTCGATCAGGGTTAGGCCAGCCGTGGCTTGCGCGAGATCGGCAAGGCGGGGGCCTTCGCTCAGCCACTGGTCGGTGACCGGGGCAGGGCGCAACGCCAGAGAGATCAGCCGGTTGCGGGCAGGCGATGGTGGCACGCTGTCGGACCAGGGTGAAACCTCATGCAGCGAGACCCCAAGCCGCAAAAGCGTTCTGGCGACGACGGCCTGCGGATGATCTTCACAATCTTCCTGTTGCAGGTAAGCCGCGGTGGCCTGGGGCAGATCGAAATCAAGACCCGGCAGGATGACCGCGCCCTGGGGCAGGCCAACGACGCCTTCCATCAGCCGCCGCATCGCACCGAGCGAGCCGGTCGAGCCCACCACCAGAACCGGATCTTGCGGCGGGTTTTTCCGCCATTCATCCAGCAGGGCCGAAACCACCATGCTTCGCCGGGTATGAATGTCGGGCTCGCTGGCGTCCTCGAAATAGGGCTTCAGAATATTCAGGAAACGCAGGCTGAGGGCCCAATGTTCGGAATGGTTGGAAATGTCGAGCTGTTCCAGCGCTTCGGGATTTACCCCTTCGCCGTGCATTTCATCCATGAGGTCGGCAAGTGAATCCGCCAGGTCAAAGGTGGCGGCCCGCGGTGCAATGCCGGGTTGCCTGTCAAGCAGCGAAGAAACCAGACGGGTCAGTTCCAGCCGCCGCCTGAGAGGGGAAACCGCGGGCGGAATATCCGCGCCGGCCAGCATGGTGTTGGCCAGATCGTCGAGAATGGCAATCTGCGGGATGAATCTGGCCGGCCCCGCGCAAAGCCGGTCGAGCAACAATTGCCGGGTCTTGTGAGAGTTCACGACCACCCGAACCCGCGCCCATGCCTCGGGCGGGCTGCCCTTCAGCCGACATTCCAGCCCCTGAACGAGGGCCGCGATATACTGCACACCGGGGGGCAGGGCAAAGACGCGGGGGCGGTCGGTGGGATCAAACATCGTCTTGCCCGTCCAGCATCCGTTCGGCCTGTCTGATCCCGTCAACTGTGCCGACATCGGCCCATCCGCCGCAGTGAAGGGTGCCGAACAGACGGCCGTCTTCAAGCATGCGGTCCCAGGGGATGTTCAGGGAAAACCGCGTTTCGGCAATTCTGCTGACGGCACTTGTCCTGATGATCTGTGCACCTGTGTTGACCAGCCTTTGGCCTGGCTGACCTGTCCACCTTTGCAGTTGGCCGTCGGGTGAGATGACGAAATCGCCCTTTCCCTTGTGCGCGAGTGCATGCTCCAGTGGTACCAGCATCAGCAGGGCATCCATTCTGGCGGGGTTCCAGTGCCCGGCAAGGGTGGGAAAGGGGTTGCCGTCGGTCCAGATGGCATCGGGGTTGAGGGTAAAGATGGTGTCGCGATCCAGCAGCGGCAGGGCATTCTTCAGCCCACCCCCTGTTTCCAGCGCCTCGGGGGTTTCCTCGACCAGGATGACATCATCGCGCCCGGACAGGTGGTTTCGCAGCATGTCACCCAGATAGTGGATATTGACCAGCTTGCGCGCAATTCCGGCCGCGTCGGCCAGCGCCAGGGCGCGGTCGATCATGGGAATTCCCGCAACCGGCAACAGGGGTTTGGGGCAGTTGTCGATCAGCGCCCCCATGCGGGTGCCGCGCCCGGCGGCAAAGATCATTACCGTATCAGGGGTCATGCGGGTTCCTTGATCTTGCGCAGCACGGCCCGGTCGGGGGGCGGGACGTGCCGGTTGATGAAAACGCGCAATGCGGCCAGCGCCGGATGTTCGAGGTCGCGTTGCAGATGACCCCAGACCCGCGGGATCAGGTCCAGATAGGCCGGTTTGCCGTCACGCAGCCAGAGGCGGCTGAAAATGCCGATGATCTTCAGGTTTCTCTGGGCGCCGAGGGCGGCATAGGCGGTCAGAAAGCTTTCGCGATCATCTCCTGATGCGGCCAGATACCGCTTGATCATGGTTGCGCGCAGTTTGTCCGAGGTGTCGCGCCGGGCGTCCTCCAGCAGTGATACCAGATCATAGGCCGGATGCCCCTTGAGAGCATCCTGAAAATCCAGCAGCCCGACCGCGGCAATCGCGGGGCGCGACGGCAGCCACAACAGGTTTTCCGCATGATAATCGCGCAGCACCAGGCAGGGCCGGTCGGTTGCTGCCAAGGCGCAGGTTTTCCGGATCAGCGCATCATATTCTGCCGCAAGCGCCTGTGGGGTTTCCCGCCCCGTCGCTGCCGGCAGATACCATTGTGTCAGCAGACAGGATTCGCGCAGATAGACAGCCCCGTCATAGGGGTCGAGGGCATCGGGTGGCGCAATATCGCGCAGGGCCAGCAACAGATCGACAGCCCTTTCATAGAGGGGAAACTCGGCATTCCGGTCGCGTTCGCAGACCCGCGCATAGAGGTCGTCGCCCAGGTCTTCAAGCAACACCAGTCCGCGGTTGCGATCATGTGCCAGGATGGTCGGCGCGCTGAATCCGTTTCGGGCCAGGTGCCGTGCGATCGCCACGAACGGGGCCGTGTCTTCCCCGCTTTCGGGGGGGGCATCCATCAGCACGGCCGTTTCGCCGCTGGCCTTGTGCAGCCGTTCATATCGCCGCGCCGACGCGTCGCCCGCCAGGGGCCTGCGATCGGCTTGCGCCCAACCGCATTCGGCCAGAAAGTTTTCGATTTCGGCGTCTCGTGTGCTCACGCGCTTCGTTCCTTCAATCTGTCGATCAGCGGCAGCCAGCGCCGGTTGGCGGAGCTGATGACAACCTGCCGTTCGCCGGGTGTTTTCCCCAGCGCAAATGCCAGCGTCAGCGCGTCGGTTGGGAGCTCTTCCCGCAGGCGGTCGGGCCATTCCACAAGGCATAGTGCCGTTGCAAAGGCGTCCAGCAGGCCAAGCTCGGCCACCTCGTCAACCGAGGTCAGGCGATAAAGGTCGCTGTGCCAGATTTCCAGATCGCCGGCCTGATAGGTCTGAACCAGCGTGAAGGTGGGCGAGGGGATGTCCTCGACCAAACCGTGCTCTGCAAGCATGGCCGAAATCAGGGCGCGCGCGAAAAAGCTTTTGCCGGCCCCGACCGGCCCGGCCAGAAGCAGCACATCCCCCGCCTGCAAGACGGGTTTGATCACCCCGGCAAGGGCGGTGGTTGCCGACTCGTCCGCAAGTGTCAGTTCTGCCGAAAATTCTGCCTGTTCAACTGCTGCCATGGCCCGAGTCTGGCCGGATCAAGGCGGCGGTGCAAGGGGTCGTCATGCGCGGGCAAGGGATTTTTCGACTTCCTGCGCCTCATTGGCGACGTGAGGGTGGAAAAGGCAAAGAAAGGCCCCGCGGGCAAGCGGCTTGAAGCGCAGCTCCAGCTTGCCGCCGCGATAGGATTCGACGCAGTCGCGAATTTCCCGCCGCGCCGACGGGTTGGCCGCGAAATGTGCTACGCGCTGCCATGTGATCGACGGCTTGCAGGAGCGTTGCCAAAGCGACAGCGCCTCGGTGATGTCCATGCACATCAGCCTTTCGCTGGGATCCACGCCCCAAAGCGCAACAAAGGCGTCATTATTCATCACAAGGTCACCATTTGGTGCAAACACCGCAAGGGCGGCATCAAATCCGTCAAGAACCGCCTGGTGCAGGGCAAGCTCGGACCGGAACTGCCGTTGCAGGGTAATTGCCGCGGTAATGTCCTCGAACAGAAAGGCCACCGCCCCTTCGGGATGGGGGCGGCCCGTCACCTTGAATGTCTGGCCGGTGGGCAGGGGCCAGTGTTCCTCGTAGGTGCCGTCCTCGGCCGCCTTTTCAAGTTCGACAATCCGTTCGCGCCAGGATCGATAGTCCTTGGGTTCGGGGATCCGCCGGTATTCCCTTAGCCGGTCGAGAAACGCATAAAGTGTTGGTCTTTCGCTCAGCCATTCGGGTTCGAGCGTCGTCAGATTGGCCAGCGCGGGGTTGAACAGGGCCAGCTGGCGGTTGCGGTCGAAGATGGCCAGCCCGATAGGCAGGTGCGAAAAGGTCATGGTCAGGGTCTGCACGAAATTTCGCAACGCCTCTTCTGCCTGGATCAGCGGGTCGGCCGGCAGCGCATAGTTGAGCATCTCGCCCGTCGACATCTTGGCGCGTATCACCTCGTACCACCGGGTTTTTTCCTGCCCTGGAAGGTCAAGGCTTGCGCGGCTTTGCCCCGGTTCCGGTTCGGATTTTCCGAAAATTGCGGGCAGATCGGCTGTTTGCGGGTCTTCCGCGGCGGGGACACCGGCCATTTCGCGATAGGGGCGGTTGGCCCAGCGGATATTTCCCTGTTCGTCCTCTTTCCAGATCAGCATGGGGGACAGGTCACAGATTTCACCTGTTTCGACCGAGGCCACGGCCGGACTGTCTGTTGGTGTTGCGGGGGTGGTCGGGATGGTCTCGACCCCGTGCTGCCCTTTGTCCTCCACATCCTCGACTGCGCCGGGCTGTATGGCGCCGCGTTGCTTCCTTCCGGCGGCAAGCAGAATGGCAACTGCGCCAAGAGCCGACAGCACGCTTGTCGCCACCATGAAAAGCCCGGTGGATAGATTGAGAAAGAACATTACGGATTGCCCCGGAGGTTAACAGATGACTGACACACGGAATTGACGGTGCTTAACAGTCAAATCGTTAACGAACGGTTAAACCCGCATGGGCGCGTTCTTTCCCAGAGGGCCGTGAGTCACCTCTTCCGAGGGGACGATGGCCTCGCGGGGCCAGATCACCTCGACGATGGCGCCACGTCTTGCCGGGGTTTCGTCGACAGTCAGGAAAGGGTCCGACCCATTGGCAAAGGTTATCTCCGCGCCGGTTCTTTCCAGCAGGGTCTTGGCGATGAACAACCCCAGCCCCATGCCTTCGTATTCGGGGCGTTCCGGGTCGGGTTTGCGTTTGCGGCGCTTGCTGACAAAGGGGTCGCCAATCCGGCCGATCAGGTCGGGTGGATAGCCCCGCCCATCATCGGCGATCACGATGCGAATCGACTTTTTCGACCAGATTACATCGATCCAGATATTTTCCTGCGCGAAATCCACGGCGTTCTGAATCAGGTTCCGCAGCCCGTGGATGATTTCAGGCTTGCGCTGGATGCTGGGCTGTTCGCCAGCCGAAAGGGATTTGGGGGTAAAGCTGAAATGCAGCTGCTTTCCCCGGTTTTCATGCGGTTCCGCTGCTTCGCGCACGACCGACGAAATCGGCGCATGATGTATCAGCATGTCATCCTTGCCCGTCCTGCCCATGTCGCGCAGGATATCGCGGCAGCGGTCGGCCTGCTGGCCGATCAACTGGATGTCCTCTTTCATCTGGGGACAGTCTTCCAGTTCGTCCAGAAGCTCGGTGCTGACCAGCTTGATGGTTGCCAGCGGCGTGCCCAGCTCATGCGCGGCTGCGGCAACCACACGGCCCAGATCCGTCAGCTTTTGTTCCCGGCTCAAGGCCATTTGTGTGGCGACCAAAGCCTGTGACATGGATTCGGTTTCGGTGGTGACCCGACGCGCATAGCCTGCCAGAAAGACCAGCCCGATGATCAGCGATATCCAGAAGCCGGTGATGAAGATCTCCGGCATTTGCAGGATTTCGCCTTCGACCGTTTGCAGGGGCTCGTAATTCCACGCAAGGATCGTGATCAGGATCACCGCGACCGCCCCCAGCGCAACGGTCGAGCGCAACGTCAATGACGTGGCCGAGATTGTGACTGGGGCCAGGACCAACAGCGCAAAGGGGTTGTTCAGCCCGCCCGTCAGATACAGCAGAAACACCAGCTGCGACATGTCGAACAGTAGCGCAAGCATGGTTTCCTGTTCCGACAGGCGCTTGTTCTTGGGGTAGATGATGCCAGAGGCAATGTTGAAAACGACCGACGCGCCAATGGCCATGATGCACATGCCGACATTCATTGACAGGTCCAGCCAGGTGGTGGCAACAAGCACCGCCCCGGCCTGTCCGATGATTGCCAGCCAGCGCAGATTGATCAGCGTGCGCAGCCTTACCCACTCGGATCGGTGACCGGCGGTCAGAATGTCAACTTCAAGATCTGGCATATGGCACCGGAGGTCTATTGTCGCACAAACGTCATCTGGTATTGATACGTGTGCGGTTTGAGTGGATCAACACGCTAACAGACATCTGGCAAGAAGACGAACACCATGTCGCGCTTATATTCATTCATAGCGGTCACACTGGTTGCAGCCCTGTTGGGCGGCCTCGCAATCTTTGTCTTTACCGATCAGGGCAATGACCGCTTTGCATCCTGTCGTACCAGCAAGATCGCCGGCGGCAAGGCAATGATCGGCGGCCCGTTTACCCTGCTCGACAGGAACGGCAAGACGGTGACCGACAAGGATGTGATCACCAGGCCCAGCCTGATCTATTTCGGCTATACCTACTGCCCCGATGTCTGCCCGATGGACAATGCGCGCAATGCCCAGGCGAGCGAGCTGTTGAAAAAGATGGGATATGATGTCCAGCCCGTGTTCATCTCGATCGACCCGGAGCGCGACACGCCGGCGGTTGTGGGTGAATTCGCCGATGCCTTTGGCGCCGGGATGGTGGGGCTGACCGGCTCTCCCGAGCAGGTCAAGGCGGCCTCAAGGGCCTACAAGACCTATTACCGCAAGAACGGCGAGGGCGAAGATTATCTGATGGATCACTCGACCTTCACCTATCTTGTCCTGCCGAAATACGGGTTTGTCGATTTCTTCCGTCGGGACATTCCTGCCAAGGACATGGCCCGCACGGTTGCCTGTTTCATCGACAAGTCCTGAACAGTTTGACCATCGGGCGCAGAAACTTTACAAAGTCCTTAACTTCAGGGAAGCAAGGACGGTAAAGATGGCTGAGCGTGAGCTGCGCGAGATTGGCGAAGACAATTCCCTGCTGCTGGTCGATGACGACGAGCCGTTTCTGCGGCGCCTTGCGCGCGCGATGGAAAAGCGCGGCTTTGCGCCCGAAGCGGTTGAAACCGTCGCGGCCGGCAAGGCCATTGCCACCGCCCGCCCGCCCGCATATGCGGTGATCGACCTGCGGCTGGAAGATGGCAACGGGCTGGATGTGGTCGAGGTGTTGCGCGAAAAACGCCCTGATGCGCGCGTTGTCGTGCTGACCGGCTATGGCGCGATTGCCACCGCTGTTGCCGCCGTCAAGATCGGCGCAACCGATTATCTGTCGAAACCGGCTGATGCCAATGACATCACCGCGGCCCTGCTGGCCGGCGACGATGACCGCCCGCCGCCGCCGGAAAACCCCATGTCGGCCGATCGCGTGCGTTGGGAACATATCCAGCGGGTGTTCGAGCTGTGCGACCGCAATGTCAGCGAAACCGCGCGGCGTCTGAACATGCATCGCCGGACATTGCAGCGTATTCTGGCAAAACGCTCGCCGCGCTGAGAATTACCCGCGAATTTCCGCTTCGATCTGAGCGCGGCTCTTGCGGGCGCGCTCGGTTGCGCTTTTCAACTGGCCGCAGGCCGCCATGATATCCTCGCCGCGCGGGGTGCGGATGGGGCTGGCATAGCCCGCCTTGTAGATGATGTCGGCAAATGCCCGGATGCGGTTGTTCGACGATCTTTCATAGGGCGCGCCGGGCCATTCGTTGAACGGAATCAGGTTGATCTTGGCCGGAATCCCCTTGATCAGCTGGACCAGGCGCCGCGCATCTTCATCGCTGTCGTTGATGCCCTTCAGCATCACATATTCAAAGGTGATGCGTTCCGAATTCGACAGTTTCGGATAGGCCCGAAGAGCATTCAGCAGCGCCTCGATATTCCAGCGTTTGTTGATCGGCACCAGCTTGTCGCGCACCTCATCGGTGGTGGCATGAAAGGAAATCGCCAGCATGCAGCCAATCTCGTCGCCCGCGCGCGGAATTTCGGGCACCACGCCCGAGGTCGAAAGCGTGATCCGGCGGCGTGACAGGCTGATGCCTTCGGCGTCCATGGCGATTTTCATGGCATCGCGGACGTTTTCGAAATTGTACAGCGGCTCGCCCATGCCCATCAGCACGATGTTTGACAACAGTCGCGTCTCGATCTTGGGGTGGCGGCCGGGTTTGGGCCATTCACCCAGATCGTCGCGGGCAACCAGAATCTGCCCGACGATTTCGGCCGGGGTCAGGTTGCGCACCAGTTTCTGCGTGCCCGTATGGCAGAATGAACAGGTCAGTGTGCACCCCACCTGGGACGAGATGCACAGCGTGCCGCGGTCTTCCTCGGGGATATAGACGGTTTCGACCTCATGCCCGCCCTGGATACGCAACAGATATTTGCGCGTGCCGTCGGAGGATACCTGCCGGGTCACGATTTCGGGGCGCGCGATGGTGAATTTCTCGGCCAGAAGGGCGCGGTAATCCTTGGCCAGGTTGGTCATCACCGAAAAATCGGTGACGCCCTTCTGATAGATCCACTGCCACAGCTGGCCAACGCGCATCCCCGCCTGCCGTTCCGGTGTGCCGGCGGCAATCAGGGCCTCGCGCATCTGATCGCGGGTCAGGCCGACAAGGTTGGTCTTGTCGCCGTCGGGCAGCTTGCGCGGAACGGTGATGTTGTCGGGCGTGATCGCGGTCATGTCTGTGGCTTTCGGGTGTGCGGATGGAAAGCAGGGGATACAACAAAAGCACGGGCGGCGCAAAGGGGGGGTGGTCTTGCCAACTTACCGCATCAGACGAGATGATCCACCACGGCCAGATGTTGCGCGATCTCGCCAACGGTTTCCATCCAGCGTGCGACCAGTGCCGGGTCGTTGGGGGCGGCTGAAACACCGGCGGCGATTTCGCCGTTCAGCACGGCCTCGATGGCTAGAGACAGCGGGATCGAGACAAGCTGCGCCATCGCGCTGCCCTGTTCATTGCCAAAGGCATCAAGCGCATAGGTCTTGTGATAGACGACCCCGCCATCGCGCCTGGCCTCGAGCGCGACGCATAGCACCACGCGGTCGGGTTCTCCTTTGGCATAGGCGTTGTCGCGCCAGAACTGGTCGGACATCTCTTTCAGGCGGGCCTCGCCTGTTTCGCCTTGCAGGGTTTCGATTTCGCGAAACACATCGGCCCAGGCCTCGGCCCAGCCGTTCAGGCGCAGCGTGCCACGCACGAATTGCCTGACCTTCCAGTCGGGATCAAACCCGTATTCCGCCATGAAGGGAATCGAGTCGCGGTTCGGGTAAACCTCGAATTCCTCGGGCTGTTGCAAGGGCCCGGTATAGCTGGAAATCGCATTCCAGGGGCGATCGACCTGCAATTCCCGAAAGTCCTGAATCGAACGAGACGGTGATTTGAGCGCCTTCAGCACCCCCAGTGGCGACCAGGAAAACTTGTACCGGAAGGGATTTTCGTGTTTCGGAATGCCGCCGCAATAGGAAATGAAGGACAGCTCGTTTTCGGCATCAAAGGCAGGGGACGCGCGGTAGTCGGCCATCAGCCAATGGGCCATCACATGGTCGATGCCGGGGTCAAGCCCGACCTCGTTGACCAGCACCAGACCCTTGTCGCGGGCAGCGTCGTCAAGTGCACGCATCTCGGGCGAGATATACGAGGTCGAGGCGAAATGCGCCCCTTTTTCAAGGCAGAGCTGTGCCAGGGGCACATGCCAGTCGCCCGGCAGCATGGAAACCAGAATATCGCCGGGGTTCAGGGCGTTTTCCACCGCCTCGATCGTAAAGGGGCGAATGTCGTCGGTCAGATCGCCCACCGCCGCGCGGGCCTTGTCAACGGTGCGGTTCCAGACGGTGACGTCATGGCCGAGCCCGATCAGGCGACGCAGGCCGGGGATGGCTGACAGGCCGGTGCCGATCCAGTGAATTCTGCTCATCTTGTCATCCTTTCAGGCCTTGGCCGCGTGTTCTTCGAATATGGCGGCGGCGCGCGCCCAGATGCCGCTGTTCATGTCGGAGATGGTTCGCAGCGCCGGCAGCAGCTGTGCCGCGTAATCCTGGCTGCTTTCCAGCGGCAGCATCGAGGGCAGGTTGTCGATGGCCATGACATCCAGCGGCGGTGGGCCGTCGGTCGTGCGGATTACCGGGGCGTCAAAGCTGGTGGCATGGTTATAGATTGGCACTGGGTTATAGTCGCTGCTGGGGTCGCAGGATACATCCGCAACCACGCTCAGGCGGCGCGGGGCGGAAAGCGCTGATTTGGGCACGAATACGGGAATGCCGGGCAGCGCCATCACGCAGTTGACAAAGATCTCGTGCTCCAGAACCTCGGGGAAAGGGCCGCCCGAGGCGGTTTCCTCGATATCCCAGCGGGTAATTTCCAGGCCCATCTGTTGCAGCAGATCGCCCGCGCCGCTGCCGACCCGCCCCTTGGCCCCGATGATGATGGCCCTCGGCATTGCCGCGCCGTTTGAAAGCGCCGCTTTCATGTCGTCTGCCAGATCATCCAGAAGCGTCTGCTTGTCGGGATAGGTGCCCACGCGCGCGGGGCCGGGCAGATCGCCCGCCTGTTGCGCCACCCAGACCTTGAGGCCCACGGCGGCACCGGCATAGCCCGCCCAATAGCCGAATGCGGCAACACGCCGGCCATCGTCATGGGTCAGGTATTCAAGATCATACAGCACGCCGCCGCCCGCGCGAAACCTGCGCAGCAGGGCGGGGCCGTCGGCCTGGCCCTTGAAGGCATGGCCGAACATGATGTGGCGGTGGCGAAGCGCTGTGCCATCGTCGGGCAATTCCTTGAGGCCGAAGATCACGGCGTCATCGGGCGCATCGGGCCAGCTGCCTTCGGGGGTGATCTCGGCGCCGGCATGGCGATAGCCGTCGATGGGGATGGCGCGGCAGGAGGATTCCTCGACCGTGACGCGGATGCTTTGCGCGATCAGCTTGGCGGCGCCCTCGGGCGTGAGGCCGACCCGTTGTTCGTTTTCCCGCTGTTCGGCGCGGACCCAGAGATGTGCAGTCATGGAGACTCCTTTCCGGTGATCAGGATTAGCGCCGCCTGCGTGGCTTGCCAATGGGGGCCGAGTGCGGCCGTTGCGGCAGAATGCCGGGCGCAGAGGGGGCGCTGCCCCCGCCCTTCGGGCCCCCCGGACGTATTTGGACAAAGAAGAAGGCGGGATCGGCCATGCGATTGTCGGCTTTGGTGATTTGCGGATGCCGGGTTTTGTGGTCTAAGATTTGCAGGCACCGATGGGAGAGTCATTCATGAGCAACCGCATCCGCTTTACCCTTGACGGCAAGGAAGTATCGGCCGCGCCGGATGAAACGATCTGGCAGGTCGCGCGGCGCGAGGGCAAGGTGATTCCGCATCTGTGTCATCGCGATGAGCCGGGCTATCGGGCGGACGGAAATTGCCGTGCCTGCATGGTGGAAATCGAGGGCGAGCGCGTGCTGGCAGCGTCCTGCATCCGCAAGCCTGTCGAGGGGATGGTTGTGCGCAGCGAAAGCACGCGCGCGCAAAAGGCCCGGCAGATGGTGTTCGAGATGTTGCTGGCCGACCAGCCAGAGGCTGCCCATGACAGCAGTGCACATTTTGCGGCGATGGCGCGGCAGGTGGGTGTGGACAGCAGCCGCTTTCCGCCGGTCGAGGCCGCGCGCGTGCCCCTGCTGGATGACAGCCATGTGGCGATGAGGGTCAATCTGGATGCCTGTATCCAGTGCAACCTGTGTGTTCGCGCCTGCCGCGAGGTGCAGGTCAATGACGTGCTGGGAATGGGCGGGCGCGGGCATGACAGCTGGCCGGTATTCGATCTGAACGATCCGATGGGCGACAGCACCTGTGTGGCCTGTGGCGAATGTGTGCAGGCCTGCCCGACAGGCGCGCTGATGCCGGCGACGCTGATAGACGCCGACGGGCGCGGCGACAGCGCCGGTTTTGACCGCGAGGTTGCCAGCATCTGCCCGTTCTGTGGTGTGGGATGTCAGGTCAGCCTGAAACTGCGCGGTGACAGGATTGTTGCGGTCGAGGGGCTGAACGGGCCGGCCAATGAGGGCAGGCTTTGCGTCAAGGGGCGGTTCGGGTTCGACTATATCCACCATCCGCATCGCCTGACGCGCCCGTTGATCCGGCGCGCTGATGCGCCGCCCAAGGGGATGAATGTCGATCCCGCCAACCCCTGGACCCATTTCCGCGAGGCAAGCTGGGACGAGGCGCTGGATTATGCCGCCGAGGGGCTGGCCTTTCTGCGTGACGAACATGGTGGGCGTGCCGTGGCCGGATTCGGCAGCGCCAAATGCACCAATGAAGAGGCCTATCTTTTCCAGAAACTGATCCGCCAGGGTTTCGGGCACAACAATGTCGATCACTGCACGCGGCTGTGTCATGCAAGCTCGGTCGCGGCGTTGATCGAGAATATCGGATCCGGCGCGGTCACAGCCACCTTCAACGAGATCGAACATGCCGACGTGGCGTTGGTGATCGGCTGCAACCCGGTCGAAAACCATCCCGTGGCGGCCACATATTTCAAGCAGTTCGCCCGTCGTGGCGGCAAGCTGATCGTGATGGATCCGCGCGGTGTGGCGCTGGGCCGGTTTGCCACCCACATGGTGCAGTTCCGCCCCGGCTCGGATGTGGCGCTGCTGAACGCGGTCCTGCATGTGATCGTGGATGAGGGGTTGCAGGATGATGCCTATATCGCGCGGTTTACCGACAACTGGGATGCGATGGTCGCGCATCTTGGCGACTATGCCCCCGAGCGCATGGCGCCGATCTGTGGCGTTGATGCCGACACCATTCGCGCGGTCGCCCGGACCTTTGCCGCGGGCAAGGCGGGGATGATCTTTTGGGGCATGGGAGTCAGCCAGCATGTGCATGGCACCGACAATGCACGCTGCCTGATCAACCTGGCGCTTATGACGGGCAATGTGGGACGGCCGGGCACGGGGCTGCACCCGCTGCGGGGGCAGAACAATGTGCAGGGCGCCTCGGATGCAGGGCTGATCCCGATGTTCCTGCCCGATTATCAAAGCGTGACGGATGATAGTGCGCGCGGCCGGTTCAACGAGATCTGGTCCAGCACCCAGGATTTCAGCGCCGAAAAGGGGCTGACCGTGGTCGAGATCATGCAGGCGATCCATGCGGGCGACATTCGCGGCATGTATATTCTTGGGGAAAACCCGGCCATGTCGGACCCCGATGTCGAACATGCCCGGGCTGCACTGGCGCGGCTGGAACATCTGGTTGTGCAGGATATCTTTCTGACCGAAACGGCGATGTTTGCCGATGTCATCCTGCCCGCCAGCGCGCTGGCCGAAAAGGCGGGGAGCGTGACCAACACCAACCGGCAGGTGCAGATGGTGCGCCCGGCGTTGGCCCCTCCGGGCGAGGCGCGCGAGGATTGGCGCATCACTGTCGATCTGGCGCGGCGCCTGGGGCTCGACTGGAAATATGATCATCCGCGCGAGGTATTTGGCGAGATGAAGCGCGGCATGAAAAGCCTGAACAACATCACCTGGGAGCGGCTTGAACGCGAGGCCGTGACCTATCCAAGTCTGGCGCCGGATGATCCGGGGCAGGCGGTCGTGTTTGGCGACGGGTTTCCGACCGCCGACGGCCGCGCAGGTTTTGCGCCTGCGGGCATCGTGCCGCCCGATGATCGGCCCGACGAGGAATTCCCCATGATCATGACCACGGGGCGGCAGCTTGAACATTGGCATACCGGGTCGATGACCAGGCGCGCGCATGTGCTGGATGCGGTCGAGCCCGAGGCAAACTGTTCGCTGAACCCGGCAACGCTTGCCCGCTTGGGGGTCAGGCCGGGGGAATATGTGCGTCTGACCACACGGCGCGGCAGTATCGAGATCATGGCCCGCGCCGACCGCGGCGTTGCCGAAGACATGGTTTTTGTTCCCTTTGCCTATGTCGAGGCTGCGGCCAATATCCTGACCAACCCGGCGCTGGATCCGGTCGGCAAGATCCCCGAGTTCAAGTTTTCCGCCGTTCGGGTGGAAAAGGCGGCGGGCAAGGTGGCGGCGGAATAGCTTTCACGCCGGTTCGTAATGCGCAAATGACAGATGGCGGTGGATTTCACCTGCCAAAGGACAGGTTTCTTTTCTGCAAGCTTGAAAACCAAGACATTTCTTGTGCATAGTTTGTGATCAGCAGGGGGGATGAGCTGCGAGAATGGCAGAAAGTTTATGCGCATGTCGGGCCAGAGTCTGGACAAGGCATCTGATTTCGATGCCGGGCAATTCCGACATGAAAATGTAATCGTATCCAGTTAATTCGTTTCAGGGCCGCAGCCGTTCATAGGCAACAGCATACCTGCCCGCTGAGTGGGAAACACATCCGGAGAGAAAGGAAAAATCAAAATGAAAACAAATTTTCATCGAAAAATGACAATGACATTGGGGGCCGTCGCCCTGGGAATGTCGATGATCGCCGGCTCGGCGGTTGTTGCGGGTGAGTCGATCAAGATCACCATTCTGGGTGTTGGCGATATTTACAACTTTTCGGACAAGCACGGCCGCGGTGGCGTCGCCCGGCTGAATGCGGTTGCCAAGGCGGAAAAGGCCGCCAACCCGAACATGATTTATGTATTCGATGGCGACATGCTTTCGCCGTCCATCCTGTCGGGTTTTGACCATGGTCAGAACATGATCGAGCTGACCAACATCGTGCCCTTCGACATCGCCGTTCCGGGCAACCATGAATTCGATTTCGGCGTCAAGAATTTCATCGAAAAGGCCAAATCTTCCAAATATCCGTGGGCGGCCGTCAATATTACCGATGCCAATGGCAAGCCTCTGGATGTTCTGGGCGGTGTGATGACCAAACAGTTCGGCGATCTGAAAGTCGCGCTTGTTCCGGTGGCGCAGGATACTTCGCCCGAGGTTTCCAACACGGGGGATCTTAAATTCGGCCCAACGGTTGCCAGTGCTGTTGCGGCAGCACGGGCGGCGAAAAAGGACGGTGCCGATCTGGTGATCGGCGTGGTTCAGACCGACCAGGGCAATGACCGTGCGCTGATTGCCAGCCATGCCTTTGACATCATCATTTCGGGTGACGACCATTCCTATGCCACCTTCTATGATGGCAAGGTCGCCTATGTTGAAACCTCGATCGACGGCCGCTTTCTGTCGCCTCTGGATATCAATGTCACGATTGGCGAGAAGCGCGGCAAGCGCAAGGTATGGTGGACACCAAACTTCCGCTTTATCGACACCAAGAATGTGACGCCTGATCCTGAAACGCAGGCAAAGGTCGATGCCTACAAGGCCAAGCTGGATGAAAGTCTGAACGTGGTGATTGCCACCACCGAAACCACGCTGGATACGCGCCGCAATACCGTGCGCAGCGAAGAATCGGCCTTTGCAGATGTGATTGCGGACGCCATGCGCATTGCTTCGGGTGCCGACGTCGCGATCACCAATGGCGGTGGTATCCGCGGCGATCGGACCTATGATCCGGGCACCGAAATCACACGCCGTGATATCCTGACCGAACTGCCCTTTGGCAATGTCACGGTCATGGTCGAGGTCACCGGGCAGCAGATCCTTGACGCGCTGGAAAACGGTTTTTCCAAGGTCGAAAAGGGCGCTGGTCGTTTTCCGCAGGTTTCGGGCATGACGGTCGTCTGGGATCCGTCCAGGCCGGCCGGATCACGGGTGGTGTCGGTCAAGATCGGTGGCGCCGATCTGGATCCGGGCAAGACCTACAAGCTGGCAACCAACGACTATATGCAGCGTGGCGGCGATGGCTATCGCATGCTGCGTAACGCGCCGGTGCTGATCAACAAGGGTAACGGCAACCTGATGGCAAATGACGTGATCAACTACATCGCCAAGATGGGCAAGATCACGGCCAAGCCGGAAGGTCGCATTCAGCGGGTTGGCGGATAATCCGACCCGACCGATTATTGAAAACAGCCCCTCGCAATAACCTTGCGGGGGGTTTCCTGTTGTCCGACGGGAATATCAGCCCAGCAGCCAGGCCCTTATGAAAGGCATTGCCGTTTCGGCTATGACACCGAAACACAGCCCGAACAGGATGCGGCGGAACGTGGTTTCAAGCTTGGGAACCCCCCAGCCGAGGAAGGCGCCCATAACGGCCCAATAGGCGAAGGCGAAAAGATCCATCGGTCAGCTCCAGTTGACGTCACCAAGAAAGATATAGCCGGCGCCGTATATTGTCTTGATCAATTTGGGGTTTTTCGGGTCTTCGCGCAGTTTGGTGCGCAAGCGCGAAATGCGCACGTCCATTGCCCGGTCGAATGTTTCGCCTGCGGTTCCGCCCAGTCGTTCCTGCATGTAGGATCTTGAAATCAGCCGGTTGGGGGATTCAAGAAACAGGCGTAGAACCTCGCCCTCGGCCTGGCTGAAGGGTATGGCCTCGCCGTCTTCGGCTTCAAGCATGTACTGGTCAAACCGGGCGGTCCAGCCCGCAAAGTGGGCAGTGTTCCGGTTGTTGTCGCGCTCCTGACGCCCCCGACGCAACAGCGCACGCGCGCGTGCCACCACCTCGGCCGGGTCAAAGGGTTTGATGATATAGTCATCCGCGCCCAGTTCGAGCCCGGTAACCTTGTCCTGCACCTGCGCGCGGCCCGAAATGATGATGATGGCCGCACCGCTTTCCAGTGCCAGGCGGTGTACCAGTGCCAGACCGTCCTTGTCGGGCAGACCGAGATCGACAAGGCATATCTGGGGGGAAAGGCCGGGCAGGGCGGCCTCGAATTCGGTTGCGCGGCTGAAATTGGCCGTGCGAAACCCCGCCTCCTGCAAGGCGTCCGACAGCATCAGCCTGATTTGCGGCTCGTCGTCGAGAATGGCAACCAGGGGGGCGTTGGAGGTCATGCGTGGGAACCTGTCTCAAGGAAATTTGCCAGATCGGCAGTGGAAAACGGTTTTCCGATAAGTGGAAATTCCGTTTCGGCCTGTTGCCGCACGGCGTTGTGTACAGGAAGAGAGGTCATCATGTAAATCTGCGGCGCGGTTTTCCTGCGTGCCAGACTGCGGGCAAGATCCAGCCCGGTGCGGGTTCCGTCCAGGGTGATGTCGGTCAGCACCGCATCGATGCCGGGGATCGAGGCCAGGGTTTCCGCCTCGTCGGCGCTGGTTGCCTCTAGCACGTTGTGGCCAAGTTCGCGCAGCATTTCACGCGTGTTCACACGGATTTCGGGCGAATCCTCGACCAGCAGGATCAGGCGCGGCGACGGGCGCAGCCTGCCGAATTTCAGCGGCAGTCGCAGTGTTACGACCGCCCCGCCTTCGGGTCGGTTGCCGATTTTCAGATGCCCGCCGGAAAGCTGCGCAAAGTCATAGACCATCGACAGGCCAAGGCCCGATCCTTCGTCATTGCGTTTGGTCGTGTAAAACGGATCAAGGGCGTGTTCCAACGCCTCGTTGGTAAAACCGGGGCCTGTATCCGTGACGCGGATTTCCAGCCAGATGCCGCCGACGGTCTTGACGAGGACGCGAATTTCGCCAGGCCCTTCGCCGATGGCATCGCGGGCGTTCAGCAGAAGGTTGAGCAGCGAATCCTGCAGAAAGCCCGAATCCAGAATGACGGGCCTGTCCACCCCGTTGACCGAGCAGGAAAGATTGACCGTCGGAGGCATGGAGGGCGACGCCAGCGCCTTGATATCGTTCAGAAGCTGGCCGATATCGCAGGCGCCGGGGTTGATCTTGCGTGGCCCCGAGACATTGGAAAGCCGGTCCAGCAGGATGCCCCCGCGCTGAGCCGCGGCACGTGTCGTGGCAATCATTTCGCGCGCGGCATCCGGCAGGTCGGGCAGCTTTTCCATGCGGCCCTGAAGGCCAAGGATGATCGTCAGAAGGTTGGCAAAGTCATGGGCCAGCCCGCTGGTCAGCTGTGCGGCCAGCTCGCGCTTGTGGGTCTGTGCCAGGGCGGCGCGGGCCATTGCCTCTTCGGTGATGTCCATGGACAGGATATAGACGCCCTGGATTTCGCCATTGTCGGCCCTGTCGGGGGTAAAGGCGCTTCGCGCCCGGCGCGCCCCTTGTGAATGGGTGAACTCGAACACGCTGGCCCGGCCCTCATAGGCCTTTTTCAGGTAAGGTCGGATTGCCTCGTAAACCTCGTCGCCAAGGGCCTCTCTCGCAGACAGGCCGACGATGCTTTCGGGGCGGCCGGGCACGATGTCGGGCAGGCGGCGGTTGGAGTACGAGTAACATTCTTCCATGTCGAGATGCGCGATATGGGCCGGCATCATCTCGGTGGTCATGCGGGCAAGCTGTTCGCTTTCGGTCAGCTGCCTCTTGGTCGATTCCAGCGCCGAAATGGTTGCTTCCAGCTCGCGGTTGGCGCGGGCGAGTTCCTCGGAATACGACAACAGCTGGTCCGACAGCTGGGCCGAGTGGCTGCGCAGCAATTCTTCCTGCCGCTTGATGGCGGTGATGTCGGTATAGACCGTGACCCAGCCCCCCTGGCGCAGCGGGTTGCCCTCGACCGAGATCATCCGCCCGTTGGCGCGGCGTCGTTCCATATAGTGGGGCTCGAACGCGCGGGCCTGTTTGACACGTTCCTCGATAAAGGCGTCGATGTCGTCAACGGTGCCGTACTCCCCCCGCTCGGCCAGAAAACGCAGGGTTTCGGCAAAGCCCGCACCGGGGGTGACCAGATGTTCCGGCAGGTCGAACATTTCCTGAAACCTGCTGTTGCAGATGGCCAGGCGCAGGTTGTGGTCATAGATGGTCAGGGCCTGCTGGATCAGGTCCAGCCCGGACAGGATCAGGCTTTCGGTCTTGTCGCGCGGCTTTTTCACTTGTCATACCTCATGCGGTACATTCTGTGGCGCGGTATGCATGCCAGCGCAAGCCGTGATATATGATCCCTTCATTTGTTACAATTCGATACAATTACGAAAAATTCAGGTATCATTTGACCTGCACCGTCAAGCTGTGAAAAATCAAAGCGGATTCGCAATCTGGTGCGGATTCGTTCCGCCGTGTGGGAGTCGGCGTACGGGAGGGTTGAATTTGACAGCACAGGCAGCGCCTCAGGGCGATCTGGACACCATTCCCAAGCTGTTGGCGCGCAACGCCAAGCTTTATGGTGACAGGCCCGCTTATCGGGAAAAGGAATTCGGCATCTGGCAAAGCTGGACCTGGGCCGAGACGCAGGTAGAGATTCGCAATCTTGCCTTGGGCTATCTCGAACTGGATATGCAGCCCGGCGATCACGTTGCGATCATCGGTAGAAACCGCCCTGCGCTTTACTGGGCCATGGTGGCCGCGCAATGGGTGGGCGCGGTTCCGGTGCCGTTGTATCAGGACGCGGTTGCCGAAGAGATGGCATATGTGCTGGAGCATTGCGGCGCGCGTTTTGTCATCGCCGAAGATCAGGAGCAGGTGGACAAGGTTCTCGAGATTTCGGACCAGCTGCCCCAGCTTGAACAGATCATCTATTACGACAAGCGCGGGATGCGCAAATACGATCACACCCGTCTGAACGCCTTGCGCGACATTCAGGCCGAGGGCGCCGCCGGTCACCAGCGGCTGGAACCCATCCTCAGGCAGCGCGAGCAGGGTCAGGGCTATGACACGACCTGCGTGATGCTTTACACGTCGGGCACGACCGGCCGGCCAAAGGGTGTTGTTCTGTCAAACCGCAACATCATCGAATCGTCCCGCGTATCGGCCGAGTTCGACAAGCTGACAGTCGATGATTCCGTGCTTGCCTATCTGCCGATGGCCTGGGTCGGGGATTTCATCTTTTCTGTCGGTCAATGTTACTGGACGGGTTTCTGTGTTTCCTGCCCGGAAAGCGCCGAGACGATGCAGGCCGACCTCAAGGAAATCGGGCCGACCTATTTCTTTGCGCCGCCGCGTTTCTTCGAGGGTCTGCTGACCGCGGTCATGATCCGCATGGAGGACGCCAGCCCCATCAAGCGCAAGATCTTCAACTATTTCATGGATCACGCCAAGAAAGTGGGCATGCGCATTCTTGACGGCAAGCCGGTCAGCTTTGGCGATCGGCTGAAATATGCCGTCGGGAATTTCGTGATCTACGAGCCGCTCAAGAACCAGCTGGGGATGAGCCGGGTGCGCATCGGCTATACCGCCGGCGAGGCGATCGGCCCCGAAATTTTCGAATTCTACCGCTCTCTGGGGATCAACCTGAAGCAGCTGTATGGTCAGACCGAGGCTTCGGTCTACATCACCATCCAGCCCGATGGCGAAGTGCGTGCCGATACAGTCGGCATTCCCGCCCCGGGCGTGGAAATCAAGATCGGCGACAATGGCGAGGTCTATTACCGTTCGGCCGGAACATTCGTCGAGTATTACAAGAACCCGGAAAGCACCGCCTCGACCAAGGATCCCGAAGGTTGGGTCGCCACAGGCGATGCCGGTTATTTCGAGGAAGGCACCGGCCACCTCAAGATCATCGACCGGGCCAAGGATGTCGGCAAGCTGGCCGATGGCAGCCTGTTCGCGCCGAAATATGTGGAAAACAAGCTGAAATTCTATCCGAATATCCTTGAGGCAGTGCTGTTTGGCGCAGATCGCGAGAACTGTGTCGCCTTCATCAACATTGATCTGTCGGCAGTGGGCAACTGGGCCGAGCGAAACAATATCGGATACAGTTCCTATCAGGAACTGGCGGGCCACCCCAAGGTGCTGGACATGATCCAGAGCCACGTCGAAGAGGTCAACGCATCGCTTGCGACCGATCCGATGTTGAACGGCTGTCAGATCCATCGGTTCCTGATCCTGCACAAGGAGCTTGACCCGGATGACGGCGAGATGACCCGGACCCGCAAGGTGCGCCGTCGCATCATCGACGAGAAATACTCGGATCTCATCCAGGCGCTTTATGACGGTTCGACCACGATCTCTACCACGACCGAGGTCACCTACGAGGATGGTCGCAAGGGTTCGATTTCGGCCACGCTGGAAATTCGCGACGCCAAGGTTTTCCCACGGGAGGCAAAAGCAGCATGAGCTTTGATGAGGGATATACCACACCGGATGGGCGAACCATTGGCGGTGTGCTGATGGAGATGCGCAACATCACCCTGAAATTCGGCGGGGTGACGGCGATCAAGAACATCTCGTTCGATATCAGGCAGGGTGAAATCAGGGCGATCATCGGGCCCAACGGCGCCGGCAAGACCTCGATGTTGAACGTCATCAACGGTTTCTATCACCCGCAGGAAGGCGAGATCATCTTTCGCGGTGAAACCCGTCGGCGGATGCGCCCTTATGAGGCGGCCAGCCAGGGAATCGCGCGCACGTTCCAGAACGTGGCCCTGTTTCAGGGGATGAGCACGCTCGACAACATCATGGCGGGTCGCACACTGAAGATGCACAAGAACTTCTTCTGGCAGATGCTGCGCTATGGCCCGGCGCTGGAAGAAGAAATCGAGCATCGGAAAGTGGTCGAAAAGATCATCGACTTTCTGGAAATCCAGAGCATCCGCAAAAAGCCGGTCGGCAGCCTGCCTTACGGTCTGCAAAAGCGGGTCGAGCTGGGGCGAGCCCTGGCTGCCGAGCCGTCGTTGCTGCTGCTGGACGAGCCGATGGCCGGCATGAACGTCGAGGAAAAAGAGGACATGAGCCGCTTTATCCTGGACGTGAACGATGAATTTGGCACCACGATTGCCCTGATCGAACACGATATGGGCGTGGTGATGGACCTAGCCGACCGCGTTGTGGCGTTGGACTATGGCAAGAAGATCGCTGACGGCACCCCGGACGAGGTGCAGTCCAACCAAGACGTCATCGACGCATATCTGGGAGTGGCGCACTGATGGATGTTCTCTACTCGATCTTTATCGGGCCTTTTGTCGACATGTTTTCGACCCCCGATTTCCTGTTGCAGGTGCTGTGGGAAGGCTTCGTCGGTGGCACGTTGTATGCCCTGATCGCACTTGGTTTTGTGCTGATCTTCAAGGCGTCTGGCGTGTTCAACTTTGCACAGGGCATCATGGTGGTGTTTGGCGCGCTCACCTTGGTCGGCCTGCACGAGGCGGGCGTGCCCGCATATCTTGCGCTGGTGTTGTCGGTCGGTGTCATGGCCCTGCTTGCAATCGGTGTCGAGCGACTGATCTTGCGCCATATGGTCAACCAGCCAGATATCATTCTTTTCATGGCGACGATCGGGCTTTCCTATTTCCTGATCGGGCTGGGTCAGCTGATCTTTGGCGGTGAAACCAAGAGCATGATCACCGAACAGCTGGGCCTGCCGACCGGGACCACCACTATCGATGTGGCTGGCGGTATCGTGATCCTGCAACATATCGACGTTGCTGCCGCGGTGATTGCCATCATCATGGTGGCCGCCCTTGCCGTGTTCTTCAACAAGACACGGATCGGTCGCGCCCTGCGCGCGGTCGCCGATGACCACCAGGCGGCGCTGTCGGTCGGCATCTCGCTGAACCAGATATGGGCGATCGTGTGGTTCGCTGCGGGGATCGTGGCGCTGGCAACAGGCATCATGTGGGGCGCGCGTTCGGATGTTTCCTTTGCGCTGCAGATCGTCGCGCTCAAGGCGTTGCCGGTGCTGATCCTGGGCGGGTTCACATCGATTCCCGGTGCGATTGTCGGGGGTCTGATCGTCGGCTTTGGTGAAAAGCTGTTCGAGGTCTATTGGGGCGGCCTGATCGGTGGCGGGGTCGAAGGGTGGTTCGCCTATGTGATCGCGCTGATCTTCCTGCTGTTCCGGCCTCAGGGCCTGTTTGGCGACAAAATCATCGAGAGGGTATAAGGCAGATGTTTTACCGCGAAGCCGGCCAATACAAGACAAGCTACAAGGCAGATTCGGCAATCTTTCCGATCCTGCAGGACCGCATTGCCATCTGGTTCTATCTGGCGGTTGCCTTCATCGTGATCCCCATGTTCGGGAGCGATTTCTTCATCAACTCGATGATGATCCCGTTTCTGATCTTCACGCTGGCGGCCATCGGTCTGAACATCCTGACAGGATACACAGGCCAGATTTCCCTGGGGACCGGGGCGTTCATGGGGGTTGGGGCATATTCATGCTACAAGCTTGCAACCTATTTCCCCGATACCAACATCATCCTACTGATCGTCTTGTCGGGGCTTTTTTCGGCCGGTCTGGGAATGATCTTCGGGCTGCCGTCGTTGCGGATCAAGGGGTTCTATCTGGTGGTGACTACCCTTGCTGCGCAGTTCTTCCTTGAATGGGCATTTATCCGGATCCAGTGGCTTTACAACTACAATGACTCGGGGGCGATCGAGGTTCCCAGGCGTGAGGTTTTCAATGTGATCGTCACAGGCGCCGAGGCCCATGTGGTTACCCGATATCTGGTTGTGCTTTCCATCGTGGTGGCAATGACATGGGTGGCGTCGAACATCATTCACGGGCGCATCGGGCGCAGCTGGATGATGATCCGGGACATGGATATCGCGGCCGAACTGATCGGCGTCCGGCCCCTTTACGCCAAGCTTTCCGCCTTTGCCGTGTCGTCCTTTTATGCCGGGGTGGCGGGCGCGATGATGGTGTTCCTGTGGCTTGGGGCGGCCGAGGTCGAAAGTTTCGACGTCAATGTTTCGTTCCAGATCCTGTTCATGGTCATCATCGGCGGGCTGGGCAGCCTGGTCGGGTCATATCTGGGGGCGGCGTTCATCTGGATGCTTCCGATTGTCATCCGGGCGGTGCCGCGGGTCTTGGGAATCGACATCAATGCGGCAACGGTTGAGCAGCTCAATTTCGTGATCGTTGGTGCGCTCATCGTCTTTTTCCTGATTATCGAACCCCACGGCCTTGCCCGCATGTGGGCCATTGTAAAACAGAAATTGCGCGTCTGGCCCTTCCCCTATTAGGGGCCGGATGGCGATATGACGGGGTGCCTTTGAAACCGGGGCATCCCGCGAGAGCAACAGAGGTTTCACGTTTTGAAGCAAGGGGCAATTGCGCCTTTTGCAAACCAAGGGAGGAACAGAAATGTTCAAGAAACTTGCCATGGGGGACCGTCGCTTTCGCAGTGGCCGCATCCCTGCAGGTGACGACCGCGACGGCTGAAGAGTCACTCTATATTCCGTCGCTGACCTATCGGACCGGTCCGTTTGCCGGTGGTGGCACGCCGGTTGCCAACGGCTTCCGCGACTACCTGTTGATGATCAACGAGCGCGATGGCGGCATTGGCGGTGTCAAGATCGTCACCGAAGAATGCGAAACCGGCTACAGCTCGCAAAAGGGCGTCGAATGTTACGAGGCCACCAAGGGCAAGGGTGCGCTGGTCTATAACCCGATGTCCACTGGTATCACGCTGCAGCTGATCCCGAAGGCGCCGGTTGACAAGATTCCGGTGCTGTCGATGGGTTATGGCCTTTCGGCAACCGCCGTTGGCGAAAAATTCCCCTGGACCTTCAACTACCCGGCTACCTATTGGAGCCAGATGACGTCGATCCTGAAATACATCGACGCCAATGGCGGCATCAAGGGCAAGAAGATCGGCTTTATCTATCTTGACGTGGGTTACGGTCGCGAGCCGCTGCCCCTGCTGGACAAGCTGGCCCCCAAGATGGGCTTTAGCGTGGTCAAGTTCCCGGTGGGCGTCAAGGAAATGCAGTCGCAGTCTTCGCAGTGGCTGAACGTGCGCAAGGAACGCCCCGACTGGATGATCATGTGGGGCTGGGGTGCAATGAACACCACGGCGATCAAGGAAGCAGCCAAGATTCGCTATCCGCTGGATCATTTCATCGGCAACTGGTGGTCGGGTGCGAATGCTGACCTCGACACCATCGGTGCGGCCGGCAAGGGCTATATCTCGGCGAACATGGCCGCTTCGGGCACCGAGTTCCCGGCGATTCAGGACATCCTGAAATATGTGGTCGACAAGGGTAAATCCCTGGTCAAGGACCGCAGCGAAGTCGGCAAGGTGCTGTATAACCGCGGTGTTCTCAACGCGGCCTTCGTTGTCGAGGGTATCCGTGTCGCCCAGAAAATGACCGGCAAGAAGGTCATCACCGGTTCCGATCTGCGCGATGCTTTCGAGAAGATCAAGCTGACGCAAGAGCGTTGGGCCGAGATCGGTTTCCCGAACTTCACGCTCCCGATGATCGGTTCGTGCAAGGACCACGCCGGTGGCGGCGCGGTATTCCTTCAGCGGTGGGATGGCTCGAAATTCGTCAAGATCACCGACCTGATCCCGCCGATGACCGATGTCGTTCGCCCGATGCTTGAAGAAGCCGCCGACAAGTATGTCGCGGACAAGCCCGGTTGGCAGACCCAGAAGTGTGCCGACTGATCACACGCAGACAACTGACCCAGCCCCTTTGCGGGGCTGGGTCGCAACCCCAAGCAACATGACCGGATCAATGACATGAGCCAGGCAGCCAAACCCCAGGTGGCACCCGAGAACATCCTTGAGGTCAGGAATATCGAGGCCGTATATAACCACGTGATCCTTGTCCTGAAAGGCGTAAGCCTGTCTGTCCCGAAGGGCGGCATCACCGCGCTTCTGGGTGGTAACGGTGCCGGCAAGACCACGACCCTGAAGGCCATTTCCAACCTGCTGCGTTCCGAACGCGGAGAGGTGACCAAGGGGGAAATCCTTTACAAGGATGAAAAGGTCAACGATCTGAACCCGGCTGATCTTGTGCGCCGCGGCGTCATTCAGGTCATGGAGGGGCGGCATGTTTTCGGTCACCTGTCCGTGGAAGAAAACCTCATGACAGGGGCGTTTACCCGCCGCGATGGTTCTGCCGCGATCGCCCGAAGCATGGACCTGGTCTATACATATTTCCCCCGCCTCAAGGAGCGCCGGAAATCGCTTGCCGGTTATACATCGGGGGGCGAACAACAGATGCTGGCAATTGGCCGGGCGCTGATGTCATCACCCGACACGATCCTGCTGGACGAACCCTCAATGGGGCTGGCGCCGCAGCTGGTCGAAGAGATCTTTACGATCGTCAAGGATCTGAATGAAAAAGAGGGTGTGTCCTTCCTTTTGGCAGAACAGAACACCAATGTCGCCCTGCGTTATGCGCATCACGGCTATATCCTGGAAACCGGACGTGTGGTGATGGATGGCCCCGCCGACGAGTTGCGCGAAAACCCGGACGTCAAGGAATTTTACCTGGGCGTTTCCGAACAGGGGCGAAAGTCCTTCCGCGATGTCCGATCCTACCGCCGTCGCAAGCGTTGGCTGAGCTGACCGCCTGCGTCCGATTTTCTGACTGCGATGTTGATGACACAAGCATGACCGGAGTGATGCCGGAGGACGGTTTGCGCCCTATGCAAAGGAAAGAAAGATGACAGAATTCTTCGATTCTCTTGAAACACGCTCGGCCGATGAGAGGGCGGCGGACCTGGCGCGCGCATTGCCCGAACAGATCGCTCGCGCCAAGGCCCAGGCCCCCGCTGCCGCTGCGATGCTGGCCGATATCGACCCGGCGGACGTTACCACGCCTGCCGATCTGGCAAAGCTGCCGGTTCTCAGAAAATCCGAACTTGGGCGCGCGCAATCCGAAAAGCCGCCATTTGGCGGGTTCGCGGCAATGGATGTCAGCGGGTTCGAGCATGTCTTCCAATCCCCCGGCCCGATCTACGAGCCCGGTCGCACAACGCATGACTGGTGGCGAATCGGGCGATTTTTGCACGCCTGCGGTATCGGCAAGGGGGATATCGTTCAGAACTGTTTTTCCTACCACATGACGCCTGCGGGCATGATCTTTGAAAGCGGTGCCCGCACGGTCGGGGCCACGGTATTTCCCGCTGGAACAGGCCAGACCGAATTGCAGGTGCGCGCCGCGGCCGATCTGGGTGTGACCGCCTATGCCGGAACGCCCGATTACCTGAAGATCATTCTCGACAAGGCCGACGAGATGGGTGTTGACCTGTCACGCATCACCAGGGCCGGGGTTGGCGGCGGCGCCTTGTTCCCATCGCTGCGGCAGGAATATGCAGACCGCGGAATCACCTGCCTTCAGAACTACGCAACCGCCGATCTGGGCAATATAGCCTACGAGTCCCCCGCCATGGAGGGCATGATTGTCGATGAGGGCGTGATCGTCGAAATCGTGACGCCCGGCACCGGTAATCCGGTTCCCGAAGGCGAGGTTGGCGAGGTTGTGGTGACCACGCTGAACCCCGACTACCCGCTGATTCGCTTTGCAACCGGTGATCTTTCAGCCGTTCTGCCGGGCATCAGCCCCTGCGGGCGCACCAATATGCGTATCAAGGGATGGATGGGGCGCGCGGACCAGACCGCCAAGATCAAGGGCATGTTCGTGCGCCCTGAACAGGTCGCCGCCTTTGTTGCCCGGTTTGACGAGGTTTCCAGGGCGCGCGTCGTCGTGACGCGCGAGAACGAAAAGGATGTGATGACGGTGCAGGTGGAATCAACCGTTGACGCAACCGATGCTTATGAGGCGGCTGTTCGCGAAACGCTCAAGCTGCGGGGTATCATCGAGGTGGTCCAGCCTGGCAGCCTGCCCAATGACGGCAAGGTGATCGACGACCAGAGAAAATACGACTGAGGTTGCCGACAGACCAACAGGAAAAGGGCCGCTCCCATGGGAAGCGGCCCTTTTTCATCAACCGGTTAGCGTATCTCAGCCCTGACGGGCCTTGAAGCGCGGCTGGGTCTTGTTGATGACATAGACACGGCCCTTGCGGCGCACGATACGGCAATCGCGATGGCGCGCTTTCAAAGAGCGAAGTGAGTTCTTGACCTTCATGGTCTCTCTCCTTGTTCGCGGCGCGATCGCGCCCCTTTTTTCGGTTCCGGTCACTCCCGAGGGGGGAATGGTGGGCGTAACTGGGATTGAACCAGTGACCCCTTCGATGTCAACGAAGTGCTCTCCCGCTGAGCTATACGCCCGGAAATTGCAAAGGCGTCGCCAGATCCTGTGGGAAAGCGGCAACGCCCACGTCGCGCTTCTATAATAAGAGTCGCTTTTGGGTTCAAGAGGTTTTCCAATGATGAAATGTTGTCGGTCGTGATTTTTTCTTTGGGTGAGCAATGAGCCTTTCTCCCTATACACTCCGGATGCCGAAAATACGCACTACGGCGGCCATTTTTGCGTCTCCTCACAGTGGGCGGAACTATCCGGCAGCCTTTGTGCGCGATTCGCAGCTTGATGAGGTGGCGCTGCGCTCGTCCGAGGATGCGTTCATCGACATGCTGTACGAATCAGCACCCGAATTCGGCGCGCCATTGCTGGCTGCGACCTTTCCCCGTGCCTATGTCGATCTCAACCGTGCCCCGGATGAGCTGGACCCCGCCCTCATCACCGGCGTTGTCCGGCGTCGGCACAATCCGCGAATTGCATCGGGATTGGGGGTCATCCCCCGGGTTGTCGCCCACTCGCGAACGATCAGGCAGGGGAAGATCAGCCTTCTCGAGGCCAAACGTCGCTTGCGGCATTGTTATTATCCGTATCACAACAAGCTCAAACAGCTGGTCGAGGAGACCGAGCGCGATTTTCGCCATGTGCTGCTGTTTGATTGTCATTCCATGCCCCATGATGCGCTTGTGGCCACGTCTTATGCCTTTGACAAAAAACCCGATGTCGTGCTGGGCGACAGATATGGTGCGTCTTGTGCAAAAAGGATAACCGACGAGGCCGAGCGTATATTCACGGATGCAGGCCTGCGCGTTTCGCGAAACCTGCCATTTGCGGGCGCCTATGTGACCCAGCAATATGGGTGGCCGTCGATAGGGCGCCATACGCTTCAGATCGAGATCGACCGCGCCCTTTATATGGACGAAGAAAAGATCGTGCCGCGCGATGATTTTTCGGAATTTCAGGCGCTGATGCGCAGCGTTGTCAAACGGCTGGCCGATCTTGCCACCGATGATCTCATGCTTGCAGCGGAATAGGGGGTTATTTCGCCGGCAATTCGGCCAGAATATCGTCAACGGCGCCAGCCGGGTCTGCGGCCTGCCATACGGGTCTGCCGACCACGATATGATCGGCCCCTTGCGAGATGGCCATCCCCGGAGAGGAAATGCGTTTCTGGTCGCCCGAGGCCGCCCCCAGGGGCCGAACGCCTGGCGTGACGATCAGCTTTGCGTCGGCTTCCGGCAAGGCACGAATGGCCGCGGCCTCTTGTGGTGAGGCAATCACCCCGTCCGCGCCCGCAGCCAGCGCGTTGCGTGCGCGTTCGACCACCAGGTCGTCAATATTTCCGGGCTTGATCAGCGCGTCGTCCAGATCCTCCCGGTCTAGCGAGGTCAAGATGGTCACCGCCAATATGCGTGTCGGCCGTTTACCCCGCCCCTTTACCGCGGCCCGCACCACATGCGGGTCGCCATGCACGGTCAGAAAATCCAGATCATACTGCACCAGCCCCCGTACCGCGGCCTCGACCGTTGCGCCGATGTCAAACAGCTTCATGTCAAGAAAGACCCGTTTGCCTGCCTGCTTGAGTTCATCGGCCAGGGCCAGCCCCCCACCTGTAAGCATTCCGAGCCCGATCTTGTAGAAACCCACGCGGTCCCCCAGCCTTTCGACCAGTTGAAGCGCTTGCAGGGCATCGGGCAGGTCAAGTGCTACGATCAGGCGGTTGTCGGGCTTGTGGGTCATGGTGCGTCCTCTTGCTAGCTCGCTGCATCGCCCCGCCATCGGCGCCTGTCAAGAGGCAGGAATATGTTCAGGGATACAGCCTGCGCATGTCCGGCTGTTCGGTGCAATAGTAGTGCATCCATATATAGGCGTGCTGGAACAGCGCCAGCACCAGCGCATTCCACGAACCGAACAGGAATGCGATGCCCCAAAGCCCAAGGAATACGACCCCATACATCCCGTTGGATGTGTATTTGAAGATACCCTGATCTACCAACGGCATCGACAGATAGCTGTCGCGGAAATGATCGCCTCCCAATGCACGCGGCAGGGTGAAATACTTGATTGTCGAATGCATGCCCCAGATTGCCGGCAGCAAGAGCGCAATGCCCAGGCCGATCTCGGCCCCCCGATAAGGGGTGATCGGAACGGTATCGGCCCAACCCGTCAGGATCAGGGTGATCGGGCGTGCGGCCAGAAGCGGAAAGAACGTGGGATCCTCTAGAGTCGACCTGCAGGCATGCAAGCTTGAGTATTCTATAGTCTCACCTAAATAGCTTGGCGTAATCATGGTCATAGCTGTTTCCTGTGTGAAATTGTTATCCGCTCACAATTCCACACAACATACGAGCCGGAAGCATAAAGTGTAAAGCCTGGGGTGCCTAATGAGT
>AMFO01000059.1_pt1 | contig 39552 bp, 41 predicted proteins | sample 552608 | NCBI WGS metagenome assembly AMFO01 (sample SAMN01893955, study PRJNA167987) | microbial mat metagenome | biome: hydrothermal vent | place: USA: Loihi, Hawai'I | collected 2003-05-01
TTTCGGTTTCATGAAGTAACCAACAAGAGGCGCTGAATGCTTAGCAGAGTCAGGAAACACGCCATTCTCCTTTTGGTCGTCAGCCTGATTTTGGGGTTGGCGACAGCCGGCCTCTTGCTGCTTCCCGGTCGCATACCCGGCTTGTCGGATCGCCTGCTAGGGGTACCGGTGCAGTTAAGCATCAGCCTGGGGCCGCCGGCCGATCCAACGCCTCCGACAGCGCCGGCCGCCGATCCAGTGCCGGATGGGGCGACCGAGGCCAAGCCTGAGGAGGGGGTGCTATATGACATGGGAAGTAAAGTAGTCAACTTGGCTGACCCAGGCGGCTATCGCTACCTGAAGGTAGGTATTGTCCTGGAAGTCTTGCCGGCGGACCCGGAATTCTATGCTCTGTCTGGTGAAGCCCGCAAAGCGGCCGAGGACCAGTTGCGCGAAACTCTGGATGAGAAACGACCTATCATCGAAGATGTCGTGACTGTTAAGCTGAGCAGCAAGACCTTCGAGGAGGTCTTCACTGTCACTGGTAAGGAGCAGCTCAAACAGGAACTGCGGGATGACTTGAACGCTCGCCTCACCGTCGGGCAGGTCCGTGACATCTATTTCACCGACTTCATGGTCCAGTAGATCGCGACAGGAACAATGACCGAAGAATCCTACAAACTTTCCCAGGAAGAGATCGACGCCTTGTTCGAGATGCTGCCTCAGGCATCTGAGGGGCCGCCGGCTCTGGGCGAGGATAAAAAACGCGATGTGCAGTTGTATGACTTTCGCAGTCCGGCCAAGTACTCTAAAGGACACATCTGGACCCTTCAGATGGTGCATGAGAATCTGGCCAAGCGCCTGACCTCGGCTCTGTCTATTTACCTGCGGTCGCGGGTTCAGGTGACCCTCAGTGCCCTTGATCAGGGGACCTATGCCGTCTTTATCGCAGAGATGCCCAACCCGTCTGTTACGCACATTATCAGCCTCCATCCGCTGCCGGGACGAGTTGTCCTGGGGTTGGACCCTGATCTGGCCACGGCGATCATCGATCGCGTGCTGGGCGGCACCGGGCTGAACCGTAGTCGATCCCGTGAAATGACGGAGATGGAATTGACATTGGTGCGCAAGGTGGTAGAGAAGATCCTGTTTGAACTGGCGAAAGCATGGGAAGACATTATTGAGTTGGAACCGGCAATTGAGGCGGTGGTGTTGAACCCTCTGTTTGCTGGTGTTGCTTTCCCCACCGATTCGGCGCTGCTCGCTATATACGACGTGTTTTTCCAGGAGATCTCCGGCACCATGAGTATCACCATCCCCTTCTCTGTTCTGGATCCGATAGCCCCGAAGCTTACTTCCGGCGTGTGGGTCAGCCGCCTGGGGCAGCGGAGCAATGGGGCCAGCAACGAGCTTTTTCGCCGGATGGCCGCTCACTTGAGCCAGACCAACATACCTGTCTCTGTTCGCCTGATCACCTCGCAGATCAGCCTGGAGGAGATGGCCGGCCTGCAGGCCGGGGAAGTGCTCCTTCTGGATACGTATCGCGATGGCCTGGCCAGAGTGTTGGTCGGCGGGCAGCAGAAGTTCTGGGGCCGCCCAGGCGTTTTAGATGGCCGGATGGCGGTGCGAATCGAACGAGCTATCGAATCCAGACCGCCAGGCCTGCCGAGTTCAGGGGACGCTGACGACGAACGAATAACCAACGACGAGCAACAAACGAGACATCCTGAATCATTCGACCCTTCGACAGGTCCTGGGCCGGACCAGGCCTCAGGGCAGGCTCCCTCGGCGGAGCACCGTCCCGGCACGGGGCTCGGGGCTGATGACCGAAGCGATCTTCACTCGTTGGGCACAGTAGAGTCTGAACTACCAGGGAACTCCGATGAGCAATAACGAGGACAGCATGCTGGATCCAGCGCTGATGGACGACAATAGTGAATCAGATGCGCCCACCCCTGCGGACGCAAGGAATCGTGAATCAAACATACCGCTTCCGGTGGAGCCGGTTCTCTTTCCGCCTCTCACATCTTCCGCCGACACCAGGATGGAGATCAGTGACCTGGAGTTTCTGGTGGATGTGGATCTCGAGGTTGCCGTGGAACTGGGACGTGCAAAGATGTCTCTCCGAGAGGCGCTGGCCCTGGGCCCTGGGGCGGTAATCGAGCTGGATAAGCTGGCCGGCGAGCCGGTAGATATCCTGGTCAACAACAAGCTCGTGGGTCGGGGCGAGGTCGTCGTTATCGAAGACATGTTTGGCGTACGGGTGACGGAGGTCATCCCGCCTAGCCAACGGTGGAAATACCGATGAGAAGACTGCCGTCCCTCAGCAAGCACTTCGACAGGTTCTGGGCCGGACCAGGTCTCAGGACGTCGCTCGGGTCCCTGCGCCTGGGGGGGAACGTCTGGTTGGTGACGTTGGTAGTCGGCCTCGGCCTGCTCGTCGTTGTCAGTCCCTATTTGGGGATAGGCAGATCGGCACCAGAAGTGCCCTCCGCACCAACCAATCTCCGGGCCGACGACCTGGTGGGGCCGGCGACCGGTGCTGAAGAGCCGGCCACGCCCGATTCCTTCCTGCGCGACTACGATGCGTTGTCTCATGACCAGGCGATTCTCGCATCGCCTGGCCCCACCGCAGGGGATGCCGTGGGCTTTCTGGCCAAGTTCGGATTGATCCTCATCCTGCTCTACGGCAGCTTGCGCGCCCTGAGAAGTTTCATGCTACGCCAGCGAGGAATGACGTCATCGTCGGCACAGATAGAAATTCTAGAGACGAGGTATCTGTCATCTAATCGGGCCCTCTACCTGGTCGGAGCGGGACCCAAGGTGCTGCTTCTGGGAGGAACAGACCAGCAAGTCACTTTGTTGGCCGAACTAGCAGATGTCGATCTGGAAGATGGAAGATGGAAGGGGGAAGAAGGAGGATGGAGGGGGGAAGAAGGAGGATGGAGGGTAGAGGATAGAAAGAGGGAGATGGGGGATGGAAGCTTGTCCTGAGCATAGTCGAAGGGCTTGTCCTGAGCATAGTCGAAGGGCTTGTCCTGAGCATGGTCGAAGGGATAGAGAATGGAAGGGGGAAAATGGAAGGGGGAAAATGGAAGGGAGGAACTTCCAATTTCCAATCTCCAATCTCCAATCTCCAATCTCCATTTTCCATTTTCCATTCTCCAAATTCCACCTTCCGCTCGTGTGCCTGGTTGTCCTGATGCTGTTGGCAACCGCCGGCTGCTCTGCAAAGGTGGGTCCAGTGGGCACAACGGGATCACCCGTTACACTGGAGATAGGAGACGCGGCAACGCCCCAGGGAACTGTGGGCGCCCTGCAGGTCTTGCTCCTCTTAACGGTTCTAACCCTGGCGCCGGCCGTCCTAATCCTGATGACGGCTTTCACTCGCATCGTCATTGTGCTCTCCGTGGCACGGAGTGCCATTGGCATTCCTCAAGTGCCGCCGAATCAAGTCGTCGTTGGCCTGGCGTTATTCCTGACATTTTTCGTCATGGCGCCGGTCTGGAGTGCGGTGAATCAGGAAGCTGTCCAGCCTTACCTGGCCGGCGAGATCGATCAAACCACGGCCCTTGAGCAAACGGAGGCCCCCTTGCGAGCTTTTATGCTGCGGCAGACGCGAGAGGAGGACCTGGCTCTCTTCGTGAGCCTGGCTCAGATGGACCGACCACGTACTCCCGACGATGTGCCAAGTTACGTACTGATACCCAGTTTCGTGATCAGCGAACTGCGCACGGCCTTCCAGATGGCTTTTGTAATATACGTTCCGTTCCTGGTCATAGATATGGTGGTATCGACGACGATGTTGGCCATGGGAATGCTCATGCTACCACCGACTTTGATCTCGTTGCCCTTCAAGCTCTTGTTGTTTGTCATGGTGGATGGGTGGCATCTCCTGACCCGGTCGCTGGTTCTGAGCTTTCACTAGCTGAATAGCCACGAGAGGTAAGCAATGACGGACTCTATGGTTTTGCAACTGTGGCGGGATGCCGCTGTCATGATGCTCATGTTGGCCGCCCCCCTCCTGGGAGTGAGTCTGGTGGTTGGCCTGATCGTTAGCATATTTCAGGCGATGACTCAGATCAACGAAATGACGCTAACTTATGTCCCTAAGCTGGTAGCCATTGGGCTGGTCCTGGCCCTGTTGGGTCCCTGGATGCTGACCCAGATGCTACGCTACCTGACAGGTATTCTGAACAGCCTGCCGGCATTAGCCGGGTAATCTATTTACCACCACGATCGCCGAAGGTCTCTGACCGAGGCGTGCGGGGCGGTCGGGAGACCCTTCGGCGGGCTCAGGGCAGGCTCTTGCCCAACGGCGGTGTCGAGTACTATGTCGGTTGAGATATCTGGTCTGTACCTGGAGCACCTGTTTCTCCTCTTTGTGAGGGTTCTGGCTTTGTTGGCCAGTGCGCCCGTATTCGGCCATCGGAGCGTGCCGGCCCTGGCCAAAATCGGGTTGGCGGGGCTGTTGGCCTACCTGTTGCTCCAGGTCAGCCCTGGCCCTTTGGCGCCGCTGCCAGATTCACTGGGCCGCTTCTTGTTGTTGACCGCTCATGAGGTCTTTCTGGGGCTACTGGTAGGGTTCGTAGCCACCCTGGCTATCATAGGCCTGACGATGGCCGGCAACCTGGTTGGGACTGAGATGGGGTTAAACATGGCGAATTTGTTCAGCCCACTGACTAGCGAGCCTGTGGCGGTGGCCGGCCAGTTCTACACCTTGTTGGTCAGCCTGATGTTTCTGAGCCTGGGTGGGCATCACTGGTTGATCCTGGCCATTGCGCAGACACTGCACTTTGCGCCGGTGGGGACGTTTCAGCCCGATGCTCGAATGCTGGCAGACCTGATACCCCTGTCGGCCACGATCTTCGTGGTTGCTCTGCGCGTTGCGCTACCCGTTTTTGGTGCCATTCTCCTGACCGATGTGGCACTGGCGCTTGTCGCCCGTGCGGTACCGCAGATGAATGTGTTCATGGTAGGCCTGCCCCTCAAGGTATTGGTCGCTTTGGCAGCTATGGCTGTTACCCTGCCGCTCATGGGACCAACAATAGGCCAGATGTTGCAGAAGGGCATGGCCCAACTGGCTGCCATGCTAGCTGGATAAACAATGAGCGAAAAGACCGAAGCCCCGACCCCGCGCCGTAGGGCCGAACTGAGGCAAAAGGGACAGATTGCCCGCAGTATGGAGCTGGCACCATCGCTGAGCCTGCTGGCTATTGCCATTATGCTGAGCAGCTATGGTGCTACGCTTGTCGCTGAGATGTCGCGACTCATGGGGCGATCATTCCAATATGGGCTGACCACCCAGGATTGGACGACGACGGCTGTGTACCAGAGCGGGCTGGACCTGATGTTCATGCTGGCACGGTTGATCGCACCCCCGTTGCTGGTTGCTCTGGCGGTGGGGCTGATCGTGAATCTGGGCCAAACTCGGCTCCTGTTCACGCCACATCCGTTGGTACCTGATTTGAGTCGCCTGAACCCGGTTCAAGGGTTGACCCGGCTCTTCTCCCGCCGCGGGCTGGTGGAACTGTTCAAGTCGCTGGCCAAGATGCTGATCATCGGCTTTATCGCTTATCGTTCCCTGGCCGAGAACGCCGGCGTGCTGGCAGCCGCAGCCGATATGGAGCTGCGGGTGGCTGCGATAGAGATCGCCCGCATAGGGCTGACGATGACCTTTCGAGTGGCGTTGTTGTTGAGTCTGCTCGCCGGCCTGGACTACATGTTTCAGCGCAGGCAATTCGAGCGGGACATCCGCATGACAAAGCACGAGTTGCTGGAAGAGCTGCAGAACGTTGAGGGAAATCCGCTAGTCAAGAGCCGGCGCCAGCAAGCTCAGCGCCGGTTGGCACTGCAACGCATGATGCAGGCAGTTCCTACGGCTGACGTTGTGGTGACCAACCCGACTCACCTGGCCGTGGCATTGGAATACAAGGCGGAGAAGATGGAGGCGCCTACAGTGGTCGCGAAAGGCCAACGCCTCATCGCTGAACGGATCATTCAACTGGCCCGGGAGCACAATGTGCCAGTGGTACAAAATATCCCGTTGGCCCATGCCCTGTTCGATATGGCAGAAGTGGGAGAACGGATCCCTCTGGACCTCTATCAGGCTGTGGCAGAGGTGCTGGCTTTTGTCTATCAGTTGCGTGCTGGAATTAGAAATGAGAAGTGAGAAATGAGCGTCCAACTGTTTCCAATCCCCAATGTCCAATCTCTGATCTCTCAAGAGAGAGTGTATTGTGCCGATAGTAGATGTAGGGCTTATAGGCAATTTGTCCCCCGCCAGATGGTTCAGGATTGAACCAGAAGGGATCAGTATGACGGCAACTTCACAGACATCTTTTCCGACGGCGGTGGGCCGTCTGGCTCGGCACGGCGATGTGGCTCTGGCTGTTGGGGTGATGATCATCATCGCCGTGATGATCATTCCCTTGCCAACCCTGGTCCTGGATATGCTCCTGGCCGTGAACATTGCCCTTGCGATTACCATTCTACTCGTATCAATGTACGTGTCGGAACCGTTGCAATTCTCGGTCTTCCCGTCACTGTTGCTAATCGTGACCCTGTTTCGCCTGGGACTGAATGTGGCCGCGGCGCGACTGATCTTGCTCCAGGCTGACGCAGGCCGGCTCGTTGACGCCTTCGGCCAGTTTGTCGTTGGCGGAAATTATGTCGTAGGCCTGGTGATATTTGTCATTCTGATGATCATCCAGTTCGTGGTGATCACCAACGGCGCGGGCCGTGTGGCCGAGGTGGCTGCCCGTTTCACGCTGGATGCCATGCCCGGTAAACAGATGAGTATCGACGCCGATCTCAACGCCGGTCTCATCACTGAGGACGAGGCGCGCAGTCGGCGGCGAATCATCAGCAGGGAGGCAGATTTCTACGGTGCCATGGACGGCGCCAGCAAGTTTATCAAGGGGGATGTTCTGGCGGCGGTGCTCATTATGATCGTGGACATCGTCGGTGGTTTTGGGGTCGGCGTTCTCCTGCAGGGGTTCTCCCTTCAGGAAGCGATCAGTCGATACGTCTTGCTCACCGTAGGCGCCGGCCTGGTTACCCAGGTTCCTGCCCTTCTTATCTCCACGGCTATGGGTATCATCGTCACTCGTACCGCCTCGGAGTCGAACATGAGCCAGGCCATTGTGCAGCAAACAGTGGGTATGCCCCGTGTGCTCATCATGGTGGCGGGGCTGTTGTTGGCCTTCGCTTTGGTACCAGGGTTGCCCAAGTTGCCTTTCCTGGTTCTGGGCGTGGTCACGGGGGCCGTTGCTCAATGGCTGAGCCGGGGGGAGCCAGAGGTTGAGGCCGACCAGGCCGATGGCGGGCCGGCTGTGCCTGCAAGGACGCAGCCACCTGGAGAGACCCTGGAGGATGTGGCCAGTCTCTTGCGCGTTGATCCACTGGGGCTGGAAGTGGGTTATACTCTGATACCGCTGGTGGACAGCGCGAGAGAGGGGAATCTGCTGGATCGCATCGCCGCCGTTCGCCGGCAGATCGCTCTGGAGATGGGGTTCATTGTGCCCAGAATCCGGATTCGAGATAACTTGCACCTTCCCCCTCAGACCTATGTGATACGATTGCGTGGCGAAGAGGTCGCTCGCGGTGAGTTGATGATTAATCACTACCTGGCCATGGGTGCTACGCCGCCGGCTGACGGCAATGCGCATGACGGGCTGGAGGGCATCTCGGTCACGGAACCCGTATTTGGTTTGCCGGCACTTTGGATCTCCGGCAGCCACAAGGAGAAGGCGGAGCTGATGGGGTACACCGTCGTAGATCCGCTGTCTGTCCTGACCACGCACCTGACAGAGGTTATCAAGGCTCATGCGGCGGGGTTGTTAAGCCGCCAGGATGTTCGCAATATGCTCGATCACTTGCGCGAAGAGAATCCGGCTCTGGTGGATGATTTGGTTCCCAATCTGTTAACTGTCGGTGAGGTGCAGCGCATCCTGCAGAACCTGTTGGCGGAGCGGGTGTCGATCCTCGATCTGCCGGCAATTCTGGAGAGTGTGGCATACCATGCCAGGGATATCAAGGATCCTGATACGCTGAGTGAGTACGCCCGGTTGGCATTGGCGCGATCTCTCTGCAACCAGTACAAGGGCGACGACAACTTGCTCCACGTCATCACCCTGAGTCCAGCCCTGGAAAAAATGATGAGCGAGGCACTCCAGACGGCCGATCAGGGCCTAGTGCTAAATCTAAAACCGGAAATTGCCCAGCGCGTGCTGGAGGGTCTGGGCCAGGAAACCGAGAAAATGGCAACTCTGGGGCATCAACCGGTCGTTCTATGTCCGGCCCGGATACGATTGCCGCTGCGGCGCATGGTGGCCCGCGTGATGCCCTATCTGGTCATCATGGCTTACAACGAGGTGGTTCCTGAGACAAACGTCTATACCGACGGCGTGGTGGAAATTGATTGATCGTTTGGGAGACGGACAGAATGTTTAGCCCACCAACTCTGGGTCCCTACCTGGGTGTGGAAATCAAAGTAACCCAAGAGGGAGGCACCGCCCGATACGTCAGTCGGGTCCTGGATGCGGATTCCCAGGTTGTCTTGCTGGATCAGCCCTTTGAAAACGGCCGACCGGTGGCCCTGCGCCCCGGGCAACAGATCACTGTGTACTTAAAAGGTGAGGGGGGATTGTGGTGCTTCGACACGACGGTGCAGAGTGTTTACCGGAACCCTCGTCCCATGTTGCTTGTGCCTCGATCGGCCAAGTTGACGCGACTGGAACGGCGCAGCTACGTTCGGGTGGATGTGAGAATTACACCGGTGTATTTTATGATCTTGGATAGGCATCGGAACCGTGGGTACGGCCTCCAGGCAACCATTCGAAATGTGAGCGGAGGGGGCGTGATGTTTACTTCACCACATTCGGTGCAGGCGGGAGCAACAATCAAGATGAAATTTGGGCTCCCTCAAAGATACGGCGAAGTGAAAGCTATAGGGGCTGTCGTTTACAACCGCCTGGCGCGAGAAATTGGAAACGCTATACATGCCATGGGGGTAGCGTTCACCGAAATCCCCACCTTACACCGTGATGCCATTATCCGCTTTGTGCTTTATCGCCAGGCCCAGATGGCTCGGGCGAGGCGGGAATAGTCTTTCACAAGGTCATTCGAATCGTAGGAGGCTATCATGCAAGCTGCATGGCCGCTGTTGGCTTATTACCTGTCGGTCCTGGGAGCGTTGGGGGTGGGAAGTGTGGCGTTAGTCACAGGAAACTCACCCGTTCTGGCGGCGATCAAGGCTGGTGCCGCTTTGCTCGCCTTCAGTACGCTGGGTTGGGGGCTCAACGTGGTTCTGTTTGCTGCTGCCAATTCGCCAGCGGTTCGACCGGCTCCGCCCCGGTCCAATGACAACCTGGGCCCCCAAGACGGTCCGCCTTCCACCGACCAGACTGCGGGATCGGAACGGGATGAGCCAGCATAACTATGATGATGTTTAAGACACGCAATCCCAGGCCACAGACGCCGGCAGAGATTGCTGATGTCTGGTCTCAGTATGCTGCTACTCACGACAAGGCATTGCGGGAGCAACTCGTCCTGGAAAATGCGCCCCTGGTTAAGTATGTGGTAGATCGGATGGCGATCTCGTTGCCGGCGTGCCTGGAATACGACGATCTGATCAGTCACGGCATCGTCGGTCTTATGCAGGCCGTGGACCGGTATGATCCCAGTCGGGGTGTGCCGTTCCAGGTGTATGCCGCCACACGTATCCGGGGACAGGTTCTGGACACACTGCGACGTCTGGACCTGGTGCCACGCTCAGTACGTCAGCGTGCTCGAGAGATAGAAGGTGCCATTCGCCGACTGCGAGAGAAACTGGGACGCACTCCAACAGACGAAGAAATAGGGTGCCAGTTGGGCATGAGTGCAAACGCTGTGCGGACTCATTTACAGAATGCTACATGCATTCTGATATCCCTGGATGGTCAACTGCTTCAGGGCGATGATCAGGGTCTTCCGCTCAGTGAGTTGTTGGAGGATGAGTCGACACTAACCCCGCTTGCGTATCTGGAGGAAATGGATGTTCGAGAGCGCCTGCACGATGCGCTACAAGAGCTAACAGAGCGAGAACGCCTGGTTCTTTCCCTTTACCATGAACAGGAACTCACGATGAAAGAGATTGGCCATGTGTTGGGTGTGTCCGAATCACGGGTATCCCAGATCTACAGCAAAACCGTTCTCACCCTGCGGGCGATCATGGGGGTGTGAAAGCAATAACAGATGATGAGGTGGAGACAAACCATGCGAGTCAAATTCAACCTTGTAATATTCACCATGTCCATCCTGGCTGCTCTCTGCCTGGTTTTTGCAGGCGCAGCCGGCGCTCTGGCCAACGGAGTGCCTGTAAAAGTGTTTCTCAACTATCTACCCGACATATCCAACTGGGGCCCGCAGACGGCCGGTGGTGAAGCCGTGCTGGCTGTGGGTGAGGGGTGGGCGACAGTAAGTGTCCAGGGACTTCCGAAGCTCCAGGGTGAAGTTTATGTTGCCTGGGTTATTCCACGCCAGGGGGCGCCGATTCCTCTTGGTAAATTCAATACCGATGATGCCGGTACGGGCGACTTCGAGATCCGGGGGTTGTCGGTCCCTCATGAACCATACAAGCTGTTTCTGCTGACGGTCGAGCGTGATTCAGACCAATACCAGGCTCCGGGGAATCGTCGATCCATTGCCGGCCGGTTCCCGGACCCGGAGTTGGGAGGTGCGCTACCGACCCCCCCTCCCGCGTCTACCCCTTCTCCCGGACCGGGCGGCTCTCCGAGTCAAGGGCCAGGCGCCGGAAGCCCCGGGACGGACACCGGAACGGCCTCCTCCCTGGCCCAGCCGGTCCCCACGCAGCCGGTACCGTTGGTCTTGCCCATAACCGGTGGGGCCAGCGGACCGGTCCGACAAGTTGCCTTTTCTGCTCTATGGAATGTGGCCGGCGTAGCCGGCTTGGCCCTCGCCGGCCTGGCCTGGTTTATCGCTTTTCGCCAAGGGGGTCGATCATGATTCGAGGACTGTACGCGGCGGCTTCAGGGATGATCATGGGCGTGTTGCGCCAGGGTCTCATTGCCCAGGATGTGGCAAATGCAAACACGCCGGGTTATAAACAGGTGGGTTTGCCGCCTACCCGAGCTACGCAATTGAACCTGCACCGACTGTCTACAGCACAGCCTGCGGTAAGCACGCCGGCTGTCGGGCCGGTGGGGACCGGCGTCTACCCTGCTCCGGTGGAAACCAACTTCGGCCAGGGGGTGTTACAGAGCACCGGGCGCTCTCTGGATGTGGCCCTGGAGGGAGAGGGCTTCTTTCAGGTTCAGACCCCGGAGGGGGTGCGATTCACCCGCGACGGCCGGTTCCATCGAGATGCCGACGGCAATCTGGTGACCACCCAGGGCTATCTGGTGTTGAATGCGAATGGCCAGCCCATGCAGTTACCGCAGGCAGGTGAGGTGGCCATTGCCCGGGATGGGACCGTCTCTGTAGATGAACAGGCCGTTGGCCGGCTGGGACTCTTCCAGGTTCCTGTGGTATCATTACAGCGGGCCGGGGAGAACCTGTTTATTTCGACCTCGGCCGCCGCATCCCAGCCGGCAACCGACGTGCGGGTCAGGCAAGGATTTTTGGAGGGCTCCAACGTAGATATAGCAGGCACGCTGGTAGAGATGATGTCGGTTGCTCGAACGTACGAGGCCAGCCAACGATTGGTGCAGATACAGGATCAGGTGCTGGCTCGGACCATGGATGTCGGTCGTTTGGGTTGATGCCTGCATCGGCACAGGCATCGAAAGGTGGGTGGCTGGGTGGCTGGATGGCTGAAGCTATCTGCGAAAAGGAGATGATGAGATGGGGGTATCTCCTCTGACATTATTCAATGTGGCGGGTTCCGCTTTGAGAGCTCAACAGGCGAGCCTGGACCTGGTAGCCAACAACCTGGCCAACGCAGCCACGCCGGGGTTCAAGGCAGCCAGAGCCGATCTCGTCGAGATGCGCTCCACGGGCCAGACCTCCGACGGCCCGCCGGTTGAGGGCAGCGTGTGGCTGGCCGGCACGACCCGGGACTTCAGCCAGGGAGTATTGACCTGGACGGGGAATCCGCTGGACATGGCCATCGACGGGTCTGGCTTTTTCAGAGTGAGCCTGGCCGATGGGCGGTGGGCGTACACCCGGGATGGGTCTTTTCGTCGGGATCGCGATGGCCGGCTGGTATCGGCCAGTGGGTTGTACCTCGATACCAATGTCCAATTTCTGCCCGAGGATCGCACGGTATACGTGAATGCTGACGGGAGTGTGTGGGCTCAGCTCGACGGAGGTCAACCCGTTCAGCGCGGATCCATCTCTCTTTACCAGTTTCCAAACCCGGAAGGGTTGGAGGCCGTGGGCGACAACCTGTTCGTAGAGACGCCGGCGTCAGGTGGCGCGCAGGCCGGCACGCCTGGCCAGGGCTTTGGTAATCTGGTGGCCGGTGCTCGCGAAGGATCGAACGTGGAACTTCCTCGGGAAGTGGCCAATATGCTGCTCGCCCAGCGAAGTTATAGCCTGTCTTTGCGTGTGTTGCAGGCGCTGGACGAGATGCAACGGCAGGCAAACGACCTGACTCGATAAAATCTGAGGGTCAATGCTAAAGAATTGCGTCGCAGCGCCGATATATAGAGTAGCCAAGAGGATTATCGACCAATTGTGAAAACACCACTGACGCGGAAATCGTCAGGGAGGTAGTGGAATGCGTATCGATGACCGGAGCCTGCACGAAATCTTGAACTCACAGTCTCGCGAGGTACAGGAAGTTGACCAGCGCGCGGCTGAGGAAACAGGCAAGAAGACAGAGATTCGGCATGACGAAGCCACCTTGTCAGAGGAGGCGCGCTTACTGCAGCGCGTTCGCCAGGCCATCGATAAAGTGCCCGATGTTCGTGAAGATAAGATCGCTGCTCTGCGACAACAGATTCAGGACGGAACATACAAGATCAACAGGGAGGCCTTGATCGATGCGCTTCTTGGCAGACGCCGAACCGACACTCAATCTGGCCAATGATATCCTGGACGTACTGATAGAGCAACAACAGGCCCTGCAGGACCTGACGAGCCTGACCGTGCAGGTTCGAGATGCGCTCATAGACTGTGATGTCGCTACGTTGGAAGGTCTCGCAGGTCGCCAAGAGAGACTTACACGCTACCTGACGGAGTTGGATGACTCGCGGCAGGAATTGATGGAAAAGTGGTTTGCGCGAGACGAATGGGAACTGAAGGGCAGGCAAGACGAGGACGAAGGGGCGCGACTCCTGGCGACCTGCGAAGATGTCCAGGAACAAATCATAGCACTACAGATAGCAAACGCCGTTAATCATCGACTTCTTGCCGGCATAGCCCGTTGGATGAAAGAGTTGTTGAAAGCGTTTGCTGATCTGTTTGAAGAGGCCGCACCGTATGATCGACACGGGTTGCGGCCTGTTCAGTTGGAGGGCAACTTGCTGGTGGATCATCGGGTTTAAGAATCGAAGCGAGAAATGACTTCACCGTTTCAGGGACTGAGCATCGGCCTGAGCGCGTTGCAGGCCCAACAAAGGGCCATGGAGGTGGCCGGCCAGAACGTAGCGAACGTGAACACTCCTGGCTATTCTCGGCAGCGCGTAGAGCTGGCGCCGGCCGGCACCCAATGGACCCCCATGCTGGAAGGCTTTCCCCAACCACCGCCGGTGGGGTCGGGGGTCGATCTCACGTCCATCCGCCGTGTCAGTGCCGACCTGGTGGTTCGCCAACTGCGGAGTGAAACGGCAACCCTGCGACAGTGGGAAGCATACCGCGACGGCGTGACGCGAGTCGAGGGCGCACTGCAGGACCTGAGCGGCCAGGGGCTGGGTGATGCGTTGGATGCTTTCTGGTCCGCCTGGCGTGAACTGGCAGCAGTTCCTCAGGATACAGCCACCCGCCTCGCCGTGATTGACCGGGGTCAGCAGTTGGCCCAGCAGTTTAACCTGATTCACGATCGCCTCACGGAGTTGCAAGGCAGCCTGGGGGACCAGGTGACCAATACCATTGGAGAAGTGGACGACAAAGCAGCACAGGTGGCTGAATTGAACCGCCAGATTCGCATAGCGATGGCTATGAATCAGCAGCCCAACGAGTTACTGGACCGACGTGACCAACTGGTGATGGAACTGGTGGAGACGACCGGTGCCAGTGTTGTGGAGAATGCTGACGGGACTTTGAATGTGGAGCTCACCGGCCAAACGCTGGTTGATGGTGTCACTGCGAATGCAATGACGGCTGATCCGGACGGGGGTAAATTGCAGGGCCTCATCGATGTGCGGGATACGGTAATTCCGAATCAGTTGGGCTCCCTGGATACACTGGCCGTTGCCCTCAAAGATAAAGTCAATACGGCCCACACGAGTGGCTACGATGCCAGCGGGGTCGCCGGCCTGGACTTCTTCACGGGGACAGGCGCAGCAGACCTGGCTGTTAATTCCACCGTCGCTGGTGATCCGAACCTCATCGCTGCCGCAAACACGGACGGTGGCGGCGCCGGCGCTCCGGGAGACGGCGACAACGCCCTGAACCTGGCCAACCTGGCCGATCAAAGCGTCGCAAGCCTGGGCAATAACACAATCGGCGGCTATTATCGCCAAATGGTCGTGGATTTGGGGCTGACGACCCAGAGCGCGGACGATCAGGTGGAAGGGCAAGGGGCCGTTGTCACATTTCTGGAGAATCAGCAGCAATCCATCGCCGGCGTCTCCCTCGACGAGGAAGCCGTAAACCTCATCGAGTCGCAACGAGCCTATCAGGCTGCGGCGCGGGTCATCACCTCCGTGGACCAGATGTTGGATCGACTCATCAACGGCACCGGCATCGTCGGACGGTAGAGACTGGGGGTTGGAGAGTAGAGGTTGGCATGCGTGTAACTGAGCGGATGATCCAGGACAGTGGGCTACGTCACCTGCAGGCTCAGATCGAGGATTTGGCTGGGGTACAGGAGCAGATTGCCTCGGGTAAGCGGCTGACCCGGCCGGCAGAAGACCCGGTGGCAGCCGGCGAAATATTGGACCTGCGCTCGAATCTCGAGGGGCTGGATGCCTACGATCGGACTACCGAGTTCAGCCGTGGTTGGCTGGCCGCCTCAGATACGTCGTTGCAGGCACTGTCCGACCTGGTAGTCAAGGCGCGAACAATCGCTCTGCGTGGCTCCAGTTCTACTGCTGAGTCCATGCTCCCCCAACTGGCAGACGAGGCCGAGGAAGTGCTCAAGGAGGCCGTTGCCACTGCCAATTCCCGCCACGGAGGTGATTACATCTTCGCCGGCTTCAAAACCGACACGGTTCCCTTTGACCTGACTTCTCTAACGGTGACATACCAGGGGGACTCCGGGGCTATCACACGTGAGGTGGAACCGGGGCATCAGTTGCAGATCAACGTGTCGGGCGACACAATAGAACCCGCCCTCAGCGAGCTTGCCGATCTGGTGGATTCGTTGCGCTCCGGCGATGTAAGTGCGGTAGCCGGTCATCTGAGCTTGCTGGATAACGCCCTGGATCAGATTGCCTCTCAGGCGAGCGAGGTGGGTCTCGCCGCCGACAGAATCGAGACAGCTCGGGATCGTTTGGCCAACGTGCGCCTGGAGGTGCGAGGGCTGCTCTCCAGGTTGGAAGACACCGATATGGCAGAAGCGTCCGTCGAGCTGAATTCTCGTGAAAAGGGGTACCAGGCCACGCTGGCTGCTATTGTCCGTGGAAATCGACAAACCCTGATGGATTACCTGCGCTAGTGTACCACCCTCGTCGGAGTATCGTCAGCCCCTTCGACGGGCCCCTCGACAGGCTCGGGAGGGGCCTCAGGACGGCGCCCTTCCCACCCATCATTGGCCTCCCTACCTCACTTATCAACCGATCAATTGTCAATCCAACTTTCGGGAGCGTTTAGCCGCCGCCTGGGTGATAGACATCTGTCGCTTCACCAGGTCTCCCTGGGCCGTGACTTCCAGGTGCACAGCGTCTTCCGCTTCAACCAGCGCGTAATACACGAGATAGAAGATGCCAAGACCCAGCAGACAGCCCCGAAAGCTGAAGCGCTTGGGCTTGTACATCTCGGCCCAGGTCAGCTCCCGGCCAACCACTTCGTACCCTTTGATCACGTGATCAGAGATGGCAACTTCGAGGCGAGAACGCCGCTCGTCGGGTGACAGAAATCGACTGCTCATCTGGACAGATTCCTTCAGACTCAAGGGATGAATTCGTGGCCTGGCGGTTGGGAGCTGGGTTGAAGGAATGCCGTCGGGTTCCTCTGTTTTGTGGTGATCAGCAAGATCGTGTATAGCACACCCGTGACAAAGAACGTTGCTGCGGTTCCCCGCGCCACCACCCGCGGATGAAACACCTCCGAAGCCTGTCCAACAACCAACGTGGATAGCGGTATCGTCAGCATCACCAGGCCGTTGTCAATTGCAAACACGCGCCCCCGCAGCCGGTCCGGCACCAACTGCTGAAGCATGGTGGAACTGAGGGCCCAGGCAGTACCAGCCCAGAAATGGCTGGCTGTGACCATGAGCATGGCCAGCGCGAGCGTGGGTGCCAGGCTGAAGAGCGAGTAGAAGACACCGACGAACGCAAAGGCAACCGAAATGGTGCGGCGCATGCGCCTGAAGTCGTTGCCCACAAACAGGCGCATCACGTAAGGCCCCAGCAATACCCCCAGGCCCCGCGCTGCATACAACAGCCCGATGCCCTCATCGCCGGCCCGGAAGACTTGAGTCCCGAACACGCTCAGGAGCAGCACAATGCCGCCGCCCACCCCCCAGCCGGCCTTGACCAGCAGCAGCGTCCACACCCCAGGCCGTTGGCGGATATACCCGAGTGCCTCCCCAAACCCCGCCCACACGGGGGCATGGTGGCGAATCTCGCGGCCATCGCGATCACGTTCGTGGAACGAAACCCGAATCGAGCTGATGAGCGCCGCCGACAACAGAAATGAGACCGCGTTGACAACGAAAGCCACATCCCGCCCCAGATAGGCGCTCACCAGCCCACCGATGGCAGCGCCAAAGGCCAGCATAGCGCCCCAGGTGGAGGCAGCCAGACCATTGGCACTGATCAGCCCTTCCCGGCTAACCAGGTTGGGAATGGCCGCGTTCTGGGCCGGCCCAAAAAAGGACGAAATCGTCATCAATCCCGCCCCCAGCACGTAGGCGATCCAGACCTGATCGGGCCGGCGGATTAGCAAGAATCCCATGGCGATGGCCGCGCGGATCAGGTCGGCGGCAATCATCACACGCCGACGATCGAAGCGATCCACGATAGCGCCCGACACCGGGCTCAGGAAGAACGACGGGAGCTGCTGGACGATGATCACCCAACCGGCCGCCGCCGGCGAGTTCGTCAGTTGGAGTACCAGCCCCAGCACGGCGATGTTGTTGAACCAGTCGCCGGCATTGCTGACCACCTGGCCCAGCCACAGCCGGCGGAACTGCGGATTCTCGCGCAGCAGGCGCGCATATCCAATCGTTTCCCGTCGTTCTACAGCAATCGCACCCACATCTTTCACCCTTTGACCTTAAGACCAATACCTTTCAAATAAGACCTCGGAGGTCTCCTGGCCAGCAGTCGGGAGCAAAAGCAGCCTGAAGCTGACCTGGACTTCGCCAAAACGAGAGTCGCCGAGACCTCCAAGGTCTGGATGCTGTGATGAGCGTGTATTGTACCACCTCTTGGCACACTTAGCCAACCCTCCCGCAAGGTTGCAATTACGTCCACGCCGCCGAGGCATACGGCCTGAACGTGTATCGCGGCAATGACCTGCACAATGCCTTCCTGACACTGGAACAACAGCAGGTCTATTCAGGCAGTGACACGGGGGAGCCGCTGCTGTACCGCTTCAGCGATAGTGAGGTGCTGGCCGGCAGCGGGGACGGGTGCTCCGACAAGCCTGGACCGGACTGGGTCGAGCCGCTTCTGGGGACGTTTTCTAGTATACTATCGGTTCTCTACCGTACACTTTTCAGGATGAGAGCACCTATTGCGTATATGTCATTCTGAACGGAGCGTAGCGGAGTGAAGAATCCCTGATAGGGTAGTCAAAGCTCCTGTGTCGTTGGCAAAAAGATGACCTGGTTTATCAGATCGAGTATTATCCAGTCATGTTAAGGGTCATTGTAGCCTTTCAGGGATTCTTCGGCTTCGCCTCAGAATGACATAACTGCGACGGTGGCTTGACAACCCGTTTCCCTCGAAAAGTGTACGGTAGAGAAACTATCGGTTAATCTGATCCCGCACGGTAGTCCTCGTTTTCATCGGGTTTCGCAGTTTTCTTACGCGGAACACATTTCCGCGTAAAACCCAAGATTCGGTGTCTTACACGGAAAGGTATCGCTGAGGGGGACGCCCCCACCGAGTTGCGGACAGATTTCCAAAAGTAAGCTATCCTTTAGAGTGAGCGTCCTGAGTAGCCCCGAAGGGGCGTATCAAAGAGCGCAAACGGCCACAAATCACCCTTTGATACGCGCTGTCGCGCACTCGATGATTCCCAGCCTTGGGTTGGGATAACGACTTGGGGAAAGTCCTATTGAACAGATGCTGGAACGCTGTCTGCATCTGTTACCTATCACAAGAGACGATCATGAGGATTCAAGTTTGGCCTGTTTCTGATATCGAAGGTCCTTTGCCGTCCAAACTCACGCCCCTGGTGACTTGCGGTGTTTGTTGGTTTCTATCGCCGAGGGCAGCGGTTGCTCTACGTTCCCGACTATTGCGGCCCCGGTTGTGCTTGCGGTTTGATTATGTCCTTTGTGACTGGTTCGGGCGGTTCCCCTGCGATTGGCTTTCCGACGCAAAGCCGCCATAGTTGAACCCGGGCAATCGCCGCCGTTCGATCCGTTTGCCCAGCACCTTTTCGATCGCGCGCACCAACGGCTCGTCGCCCCGAGCCATGAAGGTAAGGGCTTCTCCGGTCCTGTGGGCGCGACCGGTGCGCCCGATACGGTGCGTGTAGGCATCCACGGTGTCAGGCATGTCAAAGTTGATCACGTGCGAGATATCTTTTACGTCAATGCCGCGCGCAGCAATGTCGGTGGCGACGAGAATGTCGTACTTGCCATCCCGAAAACCATTGATTGCCGCCTGGCGCTGATTCTGCGACATGTTACCTTGCAGTGTCGCTGCGCGATACCTGTGTTTTTCCAGGTCGCGAGCCAAGTTGCGGGCGCGATACTTGGTTCGGGTGAAGACCAGCACGCGGCCTGTAGCCGTCTGTTCCAGTGTAGCCAGCAGCAGTTTTTTCTTGAGGCCTTGCGATACGGGATAGAGAGCGTGTGAAACGGTTTTGGCCGGGGCAATCAGGCCGATCTGTACGGCAACCGGGTCTTTGAGAATGCTGTCGGCCAGTCTGCGGATATCTTTGGGCATCGTGGCCGAAAAAAAGAGCGTCTGGCGTCGCGCCGGGACGAGCTTTAGAATGCGACGAATGTCGGGCAGGAAGCCCATGTCGCACATGCGATCGGCTTCGTCCAAGACCAGTACTTCGACGCGAGACAGGTCAATGCTACGGTCGTTGGCCAGATCGAGTAGACGGCCCGGGCAGGCAACGACGATCTCTGCGCCGCGCTGCAAGGCCTTGACCTGGCGATTCTTGCTGACGCCGCCATAGACGGTGACGCTGCGCAATCGAGTGTTCTTGCCTAAATCGACACTCGCCTGGTGGATCTGTTCGGCAAGCTCGCGTGTGGGCGCTACGATGAGGGCCCGCACCCGGCGCAACGGTCCTTTGGTCAGCCGCTGCAAAATGGGCAGGACAAAGGCTGCGGTTTTCCCGGTGCCGGTTTGTGCTGTCCCCAGCACGTCGCGCCCTTTGAGCACGACGGGGATCGCTTGCTGCTGGATCGGGGTCGGTGTGGTGTACCCCAGTGACTTGATGCCCGCGCTGATGCGCGGATCAAAAGAGAAATGTTCGAAATTCAAATTCAGTACTCCTTGACTGTATTTAGCCAAGTCGCACTCTTGGCTCCGTGATAGGTTCAGGTATGGTACCTGTGAATTGGCCCAGACTGGCACAAAAAAACACCGCTCCGATTTCGTGAATCGGAACGGTGCAAAATGCCAAACCGATTGACTTGACCAACGTCAGAGATTATACCAGTGGAGGGTGTTTGTGTCAAATCGGGCAGCCGCGCTGTAGCAGGGCTGTTCAGTTCTAACGAGTTTTCAGCACAAAACGCTCCCAGTCCCCGTCTCGGGGGCGGCCTATGCGGCGAAATCTCACCAGAGCCTGCCCTGAGCTTGCCGAAGGGACGCCTGCACACCTTCACTTGCGTTCACCATAGCTACCTGCTCGGCGGGGTTGTCCTGTCTGGCTCAGTCTTTACCGCCTTTCCTTCCCGCCTTTGGTCCTGAGCTTGCCGAAGGATTGATAATCAGTCGCACGCCAAGGGAAGGCGCTATCACTCCTGCACCAAGAGGATAGGAGTTTCACCTATATGAACATACAGTTGTCAAAGATCATTCGACCTTTGCCGCCCATCCCCCAGACACCGTCTGGTTTCGGGCGAATGGGTTGCACCAATGGGATGGAGCTGACTCGCTACCGCTCGCGGCTCATCCCTGCCGCACTGTAGAATTCCAACGTCAGCGGTGGTGAGGAGTCCTCAATGCTACGTGGGGGAACCAGCGGCGGTGGATGGGCGGTGGGTCCGAGCCGGCGGTCGGGGGGAATGCGGGCCCGTTTGCCTATGTTTGTCAAGCGGGAAGTGACTCACTTGATAACCGAAAAGTGACCCACCTTGGCCTCTCTGGGGCCAGAGTGATCATCGAAAAAGTGTCCCGTTTGATATTCCAAAAAGTGACCCCCGGAGGGCGCCGGCGGGACGACCAGGCGCCCTCCGGAGCGGCCTCAGCTCGTAGCCGGCGAGTCAGAGGTATCGCTCGCGTCCTTACAAGTGAACCAGACGATGCCTTCTGGCGTTGCAGACTCTGGCGGAAGCGATGGCTCTCGCCCTGAACTCCAGGATGTGACAGCGATGGGTCAGCCGATCCAGCAAGGCACTGGTCAGCCGGGGATCGCCAAGGACCTCGGTCCGTTCGGCGAAGGCCAGATTGGAGGTCACGATCAGCGAGTCGCGCAGGTACTTCTGGCTGCGGCGGGTGAACTCGCAGCGGTTGGGCGGCGGATGGAGGATACTGGCCCGGGATTTTCTGATATCTCCCCGTTCTTGCTTTCAGTGCTATGCCGGCCCCGAAGGTGAACATGGATAGATCGCAGCTTCTGAAACGACTTGACAGGGCGTGGGAGGCACTCAAGGCGTCATACGTCGGGCTGTCAGACGCAGAGCTGATGGAACCCAGTGTCACGGGTGCCTGGTCAGTCAAAGATATCATCGCGCATGTGACCTGGTGGGAAGAGGAGGCGCTGACGCATTTGCCGCTCATCCTCGCGGGCGGGAAGCCACCCAGGTATTCGGTCACGTACGGTGGCATCGATGCCTTCAATGCCCAGATGACAGAGCAGAAGAGGAAGCTATCGCTCTCTGAGGTGCTGCGGCAGCGGGACGACACTCACCGCCGGCTCATCGACTTTCTACAGAGTGTGCCAGAAGATCAAATTGCCCGGGAAACGCGCTTTCGTCGTCGTTTGCGGCTTGATACGTACGGCCATTACCTGAAGCACGCCGAGGCGATACGGAAATGGCGAGAGCAGCGGTCAGCGGGATAAGGGAAGGTCAAAAGGGAGTTCACTGGCCGGATATTGACGAGGACATCAGTGCGGCAGGAATGCTATATGGGACTCCTGCCCCCCGTCCCCAAAGAACAGAAGTGAAGCCGGAGCCTGCATTGGCCTAAGCTGGGGGTCATTCCTCGCATCGAAGAATCTTCATTGCGAGGAGTGTACGCCTAACACCCGACCACCCGACGCGGCGGGTCGAGGGTCCAAGCGACGTCGTGGGCAAGACGAGCGTCGCCCCGCCATCGCCGCAGCGCGGGTGAGCTCATCCGGTGAGGTCTCACAGAAGACCCAGCATGGGTTTTGCAATCGAAACGACTGGGCTATCAAAATCCTTCGGCCACGTGCGCGCTGCGGACTCGGTCAGTCTGTGCGTGGGGCACGGGGAGATCTACGGCTTCGTCGGCCTGACCGGCGCTGGCAAGACCACTACCATCCGCGCCCTGTCGGGCATGATCCGTAACTTCATGCTCATGCCGTTTGTCGCTCTGTTTGCCAGTGCGGGCCGCGGCTACCCGCCTCCGCTTGGATGGGCTGTATTGACCCTGGCCTTCGCCCAGATCGCCGGCCTGCTGGGCTGGGGCGATTGGTTCCCGTGGTCCGTGCCCAGCCTGGTCAGCGGCATGTTGGGGCCACGCGCTGAGCAAGTTGGAATGCACAGCTATGTCCTGGTCTCGCTGACTTTCCTCGCCGGCCTCCTGGCAACATTCGCGTGGTGGCAGAGCGCAGACCAGGCGCGATAACCCATCGACAAGCGGTCTTCACAGGCCCCGCAGGTGGTCCCGGCGATCGACGAATTCGATGTGCCACTGGCCGCCATTCCACGTCAGACTGTGGAGCGTCGTGTTGCCCACGTTGACGGTGAAGGTATCACTTCCTAGCAGCAGCCGGAACACCGTCCCGTCGGATTTCTCTGTTGGATNGGGGGTTTGCTGAGACCAACCATCTATGCTAGAATTCTGAATCAGCCAGGAGGGGTCGCATAGTCTGGTCGAGTGCGCGCGTCTCGAAAACGCGTAGGGTTAGCGCCCTCGAGGGTTCAAATCCCTCCCCCTCCGCCATAGCTCTCGGAGAGGTCGCATAGTCCGGTCTAGTGCGCGCGCCTGGAGAGCGCGTAGGGCGAAAGCCCTCGAGGGTTCGAATCCCTCCCTCTCCGCCTGATACGCCGGCCCAGCACGCAGTGTGTGAGGCCGGCGTTCTCATTGGCCCGCTACACACCGTACAGTTCGCGCACCGCGTTGTAAACCCAGCTCATCTGGTTGGCGGGATAGTGCTGGGAAAGATAGCGCATCATGTCCGGCAGGGACGTTTTGTGCGGGTCCAGGCCCGATTCAGCCACCAGGTGACGCAGCCACTCCTTGCGCTGCAGCTCCATCACGTACTCCATCCACACACGCCGGATGAGGTCGGCCTGGATTTCGATGAGCGGTCGGTCGAAGTCGGCTTCCAGTTCCGCCATCAGGTCGTCAACCTGGCCGGCGGCAAAGTCATAGCCGTTCTCCCGCATCTTGTACAGTGCCTGCAGGATGATCTCCTTTGACAGCGTCTGACCCATTGCCCAATGGATCTCCTCTATGGATGCCGGCTTGCATTTGTAGTAGATCACCGTCCGGGGCGTGGAGATCATGAGGATCGCCCCCTCTTCAACGAACGTGTCCTGGCCGGCGGCCTGGTTGCGGCGCTCCATCTCCTCCTGCCAGGCCTTGTACGCACGGCGCAGGCTGTCACTATCGAGTTGGGCCACCTCAATCGATTCCACCAGCGACAAGTCGTACCGTCGAGCAATGCCGGCCAGGATGCGGTAGCTGACGGGGCGCTTGTGCCGAATCGCGGTGTGCAGCGTCAGAGCCAGCGGCGTCTCGTACCTGACCAGGTGGGGATTGCGATAACCCCACAGCTCGAAGCAGAGGGTGATGTTCTGCTCCCGCACCGCCCGTTCCAGGTTGGTCCGGTCCGGCATGGCGTCGTTCAGCAGGGCCGGCCAGTCGCCCCAACGAGAGGGCGTCAGCACGGGCTGGAGGCGAGTGCGCGGCACAACCTCGATCACGTTGCCGGTTTCATCTGTCAGCGGGTAGAAGATGATACACGTGCCATCCAGCTTGACATTGAATCGCGCATCGGTGGCGTTCTGCGGCACCGGGATGACAATCCTGGCGCTGTCGTCCTCCCGCTGATAGGGGTACGGAATCTTGGGCATAGCATAGACGAATTCCAGCCGCTCCGCGCCATTCACCTGGGTCACGGCCAGCATGCCCAACCGCTCCGACTCCTCGCGGCACAGCCAGCCGGCGATGTGGTTGCCACCGTCGGTTGTGACGTCGAACTCGTTCCAGTATTTCTTGTTGACAGTCGTGATCTGAACGATCCGGTCAAGAGATGCATTCATCGTTTCCCACCACGTCAAGTGTATCAGAGCGCATCACCCAGAGCAAATGGGGCAGCGGATTAGACCCTGAAAGGGTTCCGAAACCTTTAAGGTCTGACCTGATACCCAATTTGACATTCACGCGCTGTTCCAGTACCATTGAGGCTGGCCGTGCTAGGCGGGGCGCTAGCGGTGCCCTGTACCCGAAAACCGCTCACGCGGGGCTGAATTCCCCCTCGAGGTGGCGGATCGCTGGGACTGTTCCGGCCAAGTGGTGTTGAAGGTTGGGTCCTGCGCGGCGGAAGCCCGTGAACCCCGTCAGGTCCGGGAGGAAGCAGCGGTAAGCGGTCCCTTCCGGGTGCCGCAGGAGTGCCTGATCGGAGCTGGCTAGTCGGAATAAGCCGGTGGGATTCCCATCGACAGGGGGTGCACGGCCTTTTTCAGTAAACAGTAATCAGTGATCAGTGATCACTGACAAGGAAGCCCCGGTGTCATCTGAAACAGTCCTCATTGAGCCACGACTGCGGCGGCCTGCCCAGGCCCTTCGACGCCAGATTCAACCCGGCCTGTTTGCGTTGATCGCCGTGCTGACGGCCGCCAGTCTCATGACCCTGGGGTACCGCTGGACGGGCCGGCCCATCACCCTCACCATTGACGGCCAGGCAACCCACCTCCGCACCCACCAGACGACGGTCGGCGAACTCCTGGGAAATCGGGGTATCGTCCTGCGACCGGAGGACATCGTGCAACCCGCCCTCGACACGCCCTTGGAGCAGGCGACCGACATCACCATCCAGCGGGCCCGCGCCGTGACCCTGGTCGTCGATGGCCGGCGCAGCACGGAGTACACGCACGCGGCCTCGCCGGCGGCTGTGCTTCTGGACGCCGGCATCGAACTGCGGCCCTTCGATCGGGTGTCGGTGAACAACCAAACGTGGGTACCTGAGACGGCGTTTCCCAACACCCATCCGGTCGAAGTTCGCGTCCACCGGGCGGTCCCCTTCTCGCTGTCCGACGACGGGCTCACAGCGCAACTGTGGACCACCGCACCAACCCTGGGCGAGGCACTGGCCGACGAAGGCATTCCAGTGTACCTGGCAGACGCGATCAGCGTGCCCCTGGACACGCCGATGAGCGCCGGCCTCCGCGTCACGATCCAACGCTCCCGGCCGGTACGCATCCTGGTAGATGGACGCGAGATTCACACGCGCAGCCGCGCCCAGACCGTGGCCGACGTGCTGACACAGGAGGGCGTCACGCTCCGCGAACTTGACTACACGAGGCCGGCCGCCGATACCCCCCTGCAAGGCCATCGGACGATTGATGTCCGCCGCGTGGACGAAGAGTTTGTCTATGAAACAGCCCCCATCCCCTTCGAGACCGTCTGGAAAGCTGATCCGACGTTGGATCTGGACTCCCGCCGGCTGATCCAGGCCGGCATCGCGGGCGTCCGTCGCCGGCGGACCCGCATCGTCTACGAAAATGGCGACGAGACCTCGCGGGAAACCACCAGTTGGTGGGTGGAAGAGGACCCAACACCGGAAATCATCGCTTATGGCACCCACATCGTCTGGCGGACGGTGGATACGCCGGAGGGTCCGAAACGCTACTGGCGAAAAATGCGCGTGCTGGCTACCTCCTATTCCGCAGCCACCTCGGGCAAGCCGCGAAACCATCCCACCTACGGCATCACCCGCCTTGGCTGGGAAGCACGCCGGGGCATCGTGGCCGTCGATCCACGGGTGATCAACCTGCGGCAGAAGCTATACGTGCCGGGATACGGCACGGCCGTGGCCGGCGACACCGGCGGTCGAATCCGTGGCCGGCACATCGACCTGGGCTTCGACGAGGGAAATCTGCAACTCTGGTACCGCTGGGTGGACGTGTACCTGCTGGAACCGGCCCCGCCGGCGAGCCGAATCCACTACGTGCTGCCGAACTGGCCCAGGGAACGGTAGATAATTGTCAATTGTTAATTGTCAATTTGTGAGGGGTTTTGGCGCGGGGGATCCGGTATGAAGGCTACGGCTGTTGCGCCGAGCAACATTGCGTTTGTGAAGTACTGGGGGAATGCTGATCCGAGGTTGAACATCCCATTCAACAACTCGATCTCCATGAACCTGAGTGCGGCACAAACACGCACGACGGTGGAATTTGATCCGGCTTTCACTGGCGACACCCTGGTGATCGATGGCCGGCCCGTCATCGGTGCCGCCAGGACGCGCGTTGTGCGTCACCTGGACCGCATTCGTGCTCTGGCCGGCACCGACAACTATGCGCGCGTTGTCTCCGAAAACAACTTCCCCATGGGCACCGGCATTGCCTCTTCGGCCGCCGCCTTCGCGGCACTGTCGCTGGCCGGCACGGCCGCTCTGAACCTCGACCTGAGCGAACGCGAGATGACGGCGCTGGCGCGCCAGGGATCCGGCTCCGCCGCCCGCTCGATACCTGACGGTTATGTGGAGTTAAAGGCCGGCGGCGGCCACACCACCGCCTTCGCCTACACCCTCTTCGCCCCCGACCACTGGGATCTGTGCGACATCGTCGCCATCGTCTCCCGCAGGGAGAAGCCCGTCGGCTCCAGCCAGGGCCACGGGGCGGCCGAGACAAGCCCCCACTTCACCACCCGCCTGGCGGAGCTGCCGGCCCGGCTCAAGACCGTCCGGCAGGCGCTGCGCAATCGGGACGTCCAGGCGCTGGGCGAAGCCGCCGAAGCGGATGCTATCTCGCTCCACGTGGTTGCCATGACCTCCCGGCCGCCCATCTACTACTGGGCGCCGGGCACCGTCCGTCTGATTCACGCGGTGCAGGAATGGCGTCGCGACGGCCTGCCGGTGTACTTTACGCTAGATGCCGGCCCGAACGTCCACCTCATCTGCGAAGCCGAACACGGGGCCGACGTCCTGGGCCGGCTGTCTCAAATCGACGAGGTCATCGAGACCCTGGTGAGTGGGCCGGCCGAGGGAGCTCACCTCACGGACGATCATCTCTTCTGATCCCAACCCACAACGCATAGAGGCAGCTTGACCGAGATACTCCTGCGTGCTACAATCTGCTGCAACACCTCGAGGTGTTATTTCTTCCCGCTGGCCGGCTTTGAACGCAGGTAGCGGCTGGAGGAATAAGGAACGAATACCGTGATCAGCGACTTTCTCAAAACATTAAATCATCTGCAATCCAACGAGCAGCTCAACATGTCGAAGTTGTATGCGCTTTCGGCACCAACGCGCGAAAACATGCGGGCTTTCGCCGAAGTCTGGCCCCGGATTCACGCTGAGCGCCGGCGGCACATCATTGAAAACCTGGTTGACATTGCCGAGGCCAATTTCCGCGTCGATTTCAGGCGCATCTTCCGCCACGCGCTGGATGATCCCGACTCAGGCGTCCGGGCAATGGCCATCGATGGCCTGTGGGAAGACGAGGGCCACGATCTAATCGAGCGCTTCTGCTTCCTGCTGGAAAATGACCTCTCGGCGGACGTTCGAGCCAGCGCTGCCCAGGCCCTCGGCAAGTACGTGCTTCAGGCCGAACTGGACGAGCTGGACCACGAGCCGGCCGAGCACATCCGCGTCATCTTACAGGACGTGTTCTACGACGAGTCTGAGGACATTGAGGTGCGCCGCCGGGCTCTGGAGTCCATCGCCTACCACGACCACGTTAACACCCGCGAGATCATTCGCACAGCCTACGAGGAAACACCCCACAAGATGCAGGTCAGCGCAGTGTTCGCCATGGGGCGCAGCAGCGACCCCTGCTGGTGTGAGACCGTTCTGATGGAGCTGGACAACCCCAGCCCCGAGATTCGGTTCGAGGCAGCCCGCGCCGGCGGCGAATTGAGAATCAAGCAGGCCGTGCCGGCTCTGCTGGACCTGTTGCTGGACCCCGACCGCGAGGTACAGGAGGCGGCCATCTGGGCCCTGGGACAGATTGGCGGGGATCGCGCCAGGCAGGCCCTCAACATTCTGATGCAGGGTGACGACCCGGGCCTGGCAGATGCAGCCGAAGAAGCCTTCGGTGAGCTCCTGCTGATGGAAGGCGACATCGGTCTCCCCCTCTATGACTTCGATCTGTCCGAGAATGGCCAGATTGAGCTGAGCGAGTTGGAAGAGCTGGACGACTTAAGCGACCTGGAGAGCTGGAGTGAGGACGAGGAACTGAGGCGCACTTGACTTGTTAGGCTAGGGGATGATCTGTAACGTAGGTCACCTGCGTATCTCGTAACACGGGTAAAGATGGGAATCGAACTTGTAGAACGAAAGTGAACATCACCACCGTCCTCATTGACGTTATTCTGCCCGTCTTTATCATCATCGGAATTGGGGCGCTTGCCGGCCGCCGGCTTGGGTTGAACGTTCAAACACTGTCTCGGTCTGTGCTGTACATTTTCGGGCCGGCCCTGGTCTTTCGATCGCTGCTCACAACGGAGCTAAGCGCGCGGGACGCCGGCCAGATCGTTGCCTTCTACCTGATCACCACCGCCGTCATTGGCCTAATTGCCTGGAGTATGACGCGGGCCCTACGTTTCGACGCCGTCCAGGCGAACGCGTTTCTACTGACAACGTTGCTCATTAACACCGGCAACTACGGACTGCCCGTCAACCTATTCGCCTTTGGTGACCCGGGCCTGGAGCGCGCCGTCATTTTCTTCGCCGCCGCCTCGGTGCTGACCAACACAGTCGGCATCTACATCGCAGCCCGTGGCCATGCCGGGCCTCGCGAAGCGCTGCAAAACGTGTTCCGTCTGCCGCTGATCTACGCTGTGGCGCTCGCCCTGGCCCTGCGGATGGCCGGCACCACCAGCCTGCCCCATGCGCTGTTCCGCCCCATCGATCTGCTGGCCGACGCTGCCGTGCCGGTGCTGCTACTGGCCCTGGGAGTCGAGCTGGCAAAGACCACCATCGACCGGCAGTTCTGGACCGTCGGCCTGGCGACGGTGACGCGCCTGGTCATCGCGGCGGTGCTGGCCGGCATTATCGCTGCTCTGATGGGGTTGCAGGGCCTGACACGCCAGGTGTGCATCGTGGAGGCCAGCATGCCCACGGCCGTCATGAGCGTGGTCCTGGCCGTCGAATTCAACGCCAAACCACGTTTCGTCACCAGCGTCGTATTCGTTTCGACGCTGGCCAGTCTGGTCACGTTGACCATTCTGTTGAGCCTGATCACATGACTCACACCGTTAACGGCTTCGTTAGCAAGGCCGAACGCCTGGCCTACCTGGAACAATTGCTGTCGGGGAAGCTGCCGGCTGGCCCGGCCACCGAGCACTTGCTGACTCGCCTGATGAATCCGGCCGTGCGCGGCCCGTTCCTGGAGACGCTGCTTCTCCAGCCCTGGCCGACGATCCAGAACTCCGTTGAGAGCGTGGCGGCCAGTGGTGATGAGCGTGCAGCGGTCATTCTCTCACCGTTGCTGCACAGCCTGGAGGAGTCGGTGGTGCTCTTGACGATCAACGCCCTGCGGGGGCTGGGATCACCGGCGGCGAGGCCGGCCCTGTCGGAGCGCGCAGAATTCGACCAGCGCGTGGCCGTTCGTCAGGCTGCTGCGAAGGCCCTGGACCACTTGCCCGAAGAAACGGCACCCGAGATGGAAAGTGCCCAGTTGCCGCTGCATTCGGCCTACCTCACCGTCGTGGATGGCGCCGGCGGGCAGATGGCACTGGTTGCGCGCCGCTGGGAAGAGGACGAGATTGCCATCTTCCACGTCATCTTCGACGATACCCAGGGTATCCTGGAGAGCTTCGGATTTCCCACAGAGCATCCGCTGGAGTTGGTGGACACGTTGGACGACCTGGAGGATGACGGTCTGACGCCGGCTGAGGTGCCGTTGCCGGAAATCCGCATAGCCGTGGACGATGCCTACCAGCAGGCCCTGGAGCAGCGGGGACGGGTTCCCGTGAGCTTCGCCGCGTGGCAACCATTCCTGGCCGGCGACGACCCTCGCGAGGTCCCGTCAGTCCAACTCCCCGAGGTCCGGCTGGAGGAGGACTTTGAGACATTCGCCGAATGTCACCAGTTGCTCGACCTGGACGAGTTCGGCACCTGGTACTTCGAACCGGCCGAGATCGGGAACGCCGTGGATCGCGCCAGGCGATTGCAACACCGGCGCGACGAGCCGGACTACGAGCGGCGCCTCGTCGGCCTGATCCGCCAGACACTGAGCAGCCACGTGCCCCCTGATCGCCAGCGGCTATTCCGGCGCCGGCTGGAGCGCCAGGCATCGCTGCTGATGCGCATCTACGACGAGCCGATCCACGCGCGACGGGCGCTGGCGGCGGCTGCCGGCTTGGCAGAGGATGCCGGCATACCCGCCAGCGAGCATCCGCTGTTACAAGAGATGTTGATTCGGAGCCTGGAAGCTGCCCTGGGCCGGCCTCTGAGCGACCGCTCAGACCTTTAGGGTTTTGCAAAACCCTAAAGGTCTCGGAAAGGAATATCATGACAAACGATAGCCGGTACACCCACTTTGCCGACTTCCTGAGCGATCTGTCGGTCGCTGTGGCTGTCGCCCTGAAGACGCACGACACGGCAACGGTCGAGGACCTGGCCGGCCACCTGGCAGAGCTCGTGGAAGCGGCCGATGAGTCGAACGAAGCAGAGCTGGCCGCCTACTTTGGCGTGCTCCACGGCCTGTTGCGCGGAGAGGATGTCACCACAGCCGCCGAGAAGCTGATAGAGCCGTACCGCACGGGGTATGAACGCATTCTCCAGGAGTTGGAAGAGGAACCAGAAGAAGACTTCTCAGATTGGTTAGCTCGCCTGACCAGCATCGTTGCTACGGTTGTCAGGGGGGGCAGGGCTGAAGATCGGGCTGAGATGGAGCAGTCCTTTACCAGGCTGAGTGACCACGTGCCGCCTGAGGAAACCGAATTCCACGACTTCATCGCTGCCCTGCGGGCCGTCGTACGTGATGAGGATACGCGAGCCCTGGCCCTTAAACTGCAGCCGCCGTATCGGGAAGCGTTCCACAGCCTGCTGCAACTGTTGGCCGCCGACGATACCACCGATTTCACCGTGCACGCCATCCTGGACCGAATACAGCACAACACGGTCGTCGCCCTCACCCGGGGGAACCGTGCACTGCGCGTATCCGTTGCTGAAGCGCTGGCCGACATCGAAGAGAAGCTGCCAGAAGACGAGCCGACGACCATTCATTTCCGCGCGCTCATCGTCGGCGCTCTGGCGCTGCTGCTGGAACGGGAACCGCCGGCCGCCGTCAAGAACCTGCCCGAACCCTTCGCTGACGCCTGGCACAATATCCTCGCGGCATCGCAGAAGTAATGAGCCGCGACAATCAACTGGTCACCCTCTCGCTGCTGCTGTGGGGTCTGGGCGAAGGGCTGTTCTTCTTCATTCAACCCTGGTACATCGGCCAGTTGGGGGCCAGCCCGACGCAGATTGGCGGCGTGCTGGCCCTGGCCGGCGGTGTGACAGCGGCGACCTACCTGCCCGGTGGCATTGTCAGCGATCGACTGGACCGCAAACTGACCATGATTGGCGGCTACGCTATTGGCATGGTGGCTACCCTGGCCATGGCAGCCGCGCGACACTGGCACACACTCATTCCGGGCTTGCTGCTTTACGCTACGTCAGGCTATGGTGTCCCTGCAATATACAGTTACGTCACCCACGCGGCCAAAGACGAGGACCTCACCCGGACCCTCACGACGGTGTTTGCCGCCTATTCGCTGGGGCTGACCCCCTCTCCGGCCCTGGGTGGCTGGCTGGTGGAGCTGGTGGGGATGCGGATGACCTACGTGGTGGCTGCCGGCTGCTTCCTGGCGGCGACTCTGGCGGTGAGCCGCGTCGCGCGCCAGCCGAAACCCGATGGCAGCCGGCTCGTGGCCGGCGGTGATCTGCTGAAGAATCGCTCGTTTGTGGTGCTGTCGGCGGTGTTTCTGCTCGTGTTTTTCGTCACCTACCTGGGCCAGCCCTTTGCCCCCAACTACCTGACGGATGTCACGGGGCTGCGGCTGGGCTGGGTCGGCTTTCTGGGCTCGGCTCATGCGCTGGGTGCGTTTGTCCTGGGCATTGCGCTGGGGCGCTGGCGGGCCGGCCCACGTTGGGGGCTCATCGCAACCCAGGGTCTGGTGGGGCTATCCTTCATCTTGCTGCTGCGCACCGACGCCATCGGGCTGCTGACCGGGGCGTTTTTCCTGCGCGGGGCTTACAACGCGAGCCGCTCGCTGGCATCGGCGTGGATGGGCGAGACCATGGGACGCTGGTCGCTGGGGTTGGCATACGGCGTGCTGAGCACCGTGTACGGCGTCGCCAATATGCTGGCAACCTACGCCGCCGGCTGGATGTACGCGGCCAGGCCGGCGCTGCCCTTTGCGTTGGCCGCCGGTGTGGTGCCGGCCGCCATGCTGTTGACCGGGCTGGTGGCGTTTGTGCGTCGGAGGCCGGCGAAGGCCGTCAGTCTGTAGGGGCGAGGCAAGGCACGCAAGTCGCTGCAGGTTGACAGCCGGCCCAGGCTATGATACACTTTGAGCAGTTACCGGCCAAGCCGGGCTATCTGTCGCTTCGGATATTCGATACCCTCCCTTCGCTCCGACAATCAGATTAGATTCTGGCCGCTGCGGGGAGCTTCTGCCTCCGAGTCAGAAGGATGTACCTCGACGGACAATCTGGGCGCAGACAATCTGTGTTTGCAGAAGGCCGGCATGGGTTGCAACTGCTCTACCTGCTGATTGCTATCTTTGCCCTCAGCGTCGGCATCGCCGGTATGGTGCGGGTGTGGCGTGAAGTGGGGCGCCCCTTCGGCGGCTTTCTCTGGGGCTGGGACCCTTCGACCCGGAGACCCGCCGTGGTGTCACAGACGCCTGCCCATTGGCCAGGTCCGCAACACGGAGTGCGCGGGAGCGACTTCATCCTGGCAGTGGACGATGGCGACCCCGTGGCATTCTCGACGGTGTACGAAGCCAAAGGCATGGGGGAGGAAGTCAGCTACCTCGTGGAGCGAGGTGGCAGGCAGTTCACAGCGCGGGTGCCAATCAGCCGTTTCACGGCCGTGGAAGCCTTCGAGGCCTTTGGTGTGATGTTCCTGACCGGTCTCTCTGCTGTGCTGGCCGGCTACTTTCTGGTGCAAGGGGCTGGTAACGAACCCACCCTTCTCATCGGTTTCAGCCTGTTGACCCTGGGGGGAGCGGCCCTGTACTACACCCATAACGGTGGCATCAGCAATTTCTATGTAAACGAACCTGTCACCATACTGCTGTGGATCCCTTGCTACCCCCTGACCGGTGCCCTACTCTTTCACCTGTTCCTGATCTTTCCCCAACCGCTTTCCATATCCCGAACCCGGCTGAAGTATATTCCGTATGGCATTGCTATGTTGCTTATGCTTCTGCTGATAACAGGGCGCCGGGTAGGAGGGACGGTGAATGAGTTGGCCTTTCGAGGTATGCTCGTTTTCCTCACTCTGGCGACTCTGGCTATCACGGCCCGCTCCCTGTGGGCGTTTGCTTTGACTACGCTCAACACAAGGCTACGTACAGACTCGCGCCCTGGGCCAGAAGAGTTCAGTGGCGCTGGTGGAGTGGGCGTTGCTTTCAGCGTGGGACTTCTGCTCGTACTTGGCTTTGGTGTACTGCCTTTTTTCACCAGCAGCCTCTCGACCCTGGTCAGCAACCTGATCGCTCCGCTGCTGGTGCTCTATCCTCTCCTCCTGCTGTACGCAGTGAAGAACGCAAAGCTGATTCAACACCTGCGTCACGAAATCGCCGTGCAAGAGCAACTGGAGGCTGAGGCCCAGGAGTTGCGGGGCATCCGCGAGCGCACCCTGCACGAGGTGGCCGATGCCTTGCACGACACGGTGATCGCCGATGTGCGCGGTCTGCAACTGTGGCTGGCGGGGATGTGGCGTCGGCACCACCGCCGAGAGGATTCAGAAGGAGCGAGCATCGATTCGGGTGAGCTTGCCTTCCTGGAGGAGACGCTGGAGAAGGTCTACCGCGACGCGCGACGGATCATGGAGGGGGCCAAGCCGGTGGACTTCGCCAGCGAGGGGCTGTTGGCGCCCCTGCAGCGGAGCCTGGCTCACTTCCGGCAAGCCAACCCTGGGCTGGAGGTGTGCCTGGAAACCGGTTCCTACGACGAGGACTACCCGGCCATCGTCAAGGAGGAGGTCTATTGGATTGTGCAGACGGCGCTGGCCAACAGCCGGGACCACGCCGGCGCGCGGTGCATCACCATCACGCTGCGCAAGGAAATGGATACCCTGCACGTGGTGGTAGGAGATGATGGGGCGGGGTTCGATGTGGCTCGGGCACTCAGGGAAGGGGCGGCAGGCGAGCGCCGCCGGCTGGGACTGCGCAATATGCAGATGCGGGCGGCGCGGATTGGGGCGGAGTTGGCCATCGAGAGCGGAGAGCAAGGGACGGAGGTGCGGGTGGAAGTGGCGTTGGGGAAATGGCTGGATGGTTAGATGGCTGGGTGGCTGGGGGAGCCAGGGGAACTTGGGGGAACTCAGGGGAACTTGGGGGAACTCGGGGGAACTTGGGGGAACTCAGGGGGCCTCACAAGTTACGTGAGGAGGGAGGACATGAAGCCGATACGTGTACTGATGGTGGAGGATAGTGCGACCTTTGTGCGGGGGCTGGAGGCGACGTTGAGTAGCCAAGGGGAGTTCGTCGTTGTGGGCGCGGCGGGGAACTGGGCCGAGGCCGTCACGCTGGCCGAGGTTCTGCAACCAGACGTGGCGCTGGTGGATCTGCGCATCGCGCCGGCGCCGGGATCGGTGGCGGTGGATTACCGCCATGGCCTGGAAGCCATCACGGCTCTGAAAGCGACCGTGGCGGGCCTGCGGGTGCTGGCCATGTCTTTCTCCAATGACGCCCGCTGGCCGGTGGAAGCGGTACGGGCCGGGGCCAGCGGCTTCGTGAGCAAGGATGCGCCGCCGGAGGAGTTCGTGGCGGCGCTGCGCACGGTGGCTCATGGCGGAGTTGTGCTCACTGCGGAGCAACTGGCCCGGGTGGCGAGTGTGCCGGCCAGCCCGTCCCCTGTCCTGACCCCCCGGGAGCTAGAGGTGTTGCGCCTGCTGGCAGAAGGGAAGAGCAACCAGCAAATTGCCAGGGCACTGGGCGTGACCGTGGGCACGGTGCGCACCCATGTGGGTAACATTCTGGGTAAGCTGGAGGTGGGGAGCCGGGGCGAGGCAGTGGCCGAGGCGCGGCAGCGGGGGATATTGTGAAGATGGGAGCGTATGCAAAAGTGCGTAGGAACAATACGCAAAAGGGCAGATGTGCAAAGAGGGGAAATGTGGTAGAATGGCAAACGATGATCAGGGGGTCGGGGGCTGGGGATCGGAGGGGTAGTGCCGGGCTTGGCCGCTAATCTGGCTTGTCCCCCAGTTATTGGACTACCATCCCTTGACCCCTGATTCCCTCTCCCGATCAATTGATCTGCTTACATCTCATCTACGCTCTACGATGATCCCTATACGATGATCCGAGTCTTGCTGGTCGATGACAGCGCTGTCTTCCGGCGGGGTTTGCGCGCGCTGCTGGAAGCGGATGGCCGCTTCCAGGTGGTGGCGGAGGCCGGCGACGGGCGGCCGGCCGCATCTATGTGCTCGATCAGTGGGGCAATCGAGCGCAGGTGTTCGATAGCAGCGGAGCTTACCTGACCACTATCGGCGGGGTCTGGGGTGGTCGCACCGGGGAATTGCGCGGTGCAGCGGACTTGGCCGTGGACACCGCGAGCAACCTCTACATAGCGGACACCGAGAACCACCGCATCCAGAAGTTCGCCCCCGGCGTGCCGGGCTGGTTGCAGAGCAATATCAACGGGTTCGGATCCCCTCGGAACATGGGTGTCCTGAGCCTGGCCCCCTTCGACAATCACTTGTACGCCGGCACCTTCAACCAGAGCACTGGCGCCCAGATCTGGCGCCTCGATGACGGCGGGTGGACCGCCGTCGTCACCGACGGCTTCGGCTCCGGTCGCAATGTGGGTATTGACCACCTGATGGAGTTCAATGGCTACCTCTACGTCGGCACCTGGAACTACGACTACGGCGAGGATCGCACCTACGGCGGCGAGGTGTGGCGTTCCGCCGATGGCGAGCATTGGACGCGCATCGCGGACAAGGGCTTCGGCGTGCCGAGCAACGGCGAAGTCTTCCGCTTCGCCGTCTTCAACAATACGCTTTACGCCGGCACCCGCAGCTCTGCCTCCGATCACGGTGCTGAAGTCTGGCGCAGCCACACAGGGATCGCCGGCGACTGGAACCGGGTTGTTGAGAACGGGCTCAGCAACCCGCGCAACTCTGCTGTGCGCACCTTCGAGGTCTTCAGCGACACCCTCTTCGCCGGCATCTCCAACTACGACGAAGGTAGCGAAATCTGGCGTTCAACCGATGGCCTCTCCTGGGGCGCGGTCATGACAGGGGGGTTCGGCAGCGCGGACCGGGTCTCCGTCGCCGCCCTGGCGGCTTTTCGGGGGCACCTCTACGCCAGTACCACCGGCGGCAGCGGCGCTCAGGTCTGGCGTTGCCAGGTCTGTGACGGGAACGACTGGGAGAAGGTGGTGGCGGACGGCTTCGGCAACCCGGACAACAGCCAGGCCAGCGCTCTGGAGGTTTTCGACAATCACCTATTCTTTGTCGTCGGCAACCTCACCAGTGGGCTGGAAGTATGGCGCACCGCAGACGGTGTAAACTGGGACCAACTGGCCGCCGGAGGCTTTGGAGATAGCAACAACGTCGCTACCGGCTGGGACAACGCGGTGGCCAGCTTCAACAACCGCCTGTACATCGGCACCTGGAACAATGCCAACGGCGGCGAGGTGTGGCGGCAGAAACTGCATGAGGTGTTCCTGCCGCTGGTGCAGCGGGGTGAGTGAGGCTTGTGGGGGAACTCGGACATCGAGGTGGGCGTATGGTCTGCTCCGGTGCTCGGCAATCTAACCGTGTTGTCCAAGAAGGCAATCACGTCGCCGATCTCTCGGAGGGTTCACGGAACCAGTTGCGCACGGCCTCCACCTCGGCCCTGGCCTCTGCCGGATCAGCGGGTCCGATGCGGAGAGGGATTCCCAGCTCCAGAAAGCGATCACGATGGTCGATTTTCATGCCAGGCCAGCACTTCATTCCTCACCAGGCCGGCTATTCTGCTTCCCCCTCTCCCCCTCGCAGCCACCGCAGCGGCAGAATCAGCATCGAGAACCCCATCAGAGCCCAACTGGCCCAATAATCCAGCGGGCCCGGGAACCGGCCCGGATGCGCGGCGGATACCTTGCGCTTGTTCAGCTCCTTCACAAACGCCCGAGCCGCATCGGGGTTATCTACCCGCCGCCACCCGACCGTGATCGGTGCCAGACGAAGGCCGCCGGCCCGCACCCAGGCCATGATCCACAGCCCATCCTCCTTCACGTTGGCAGTGACATCGGCCACGCTGAACGGCTGCAGGAGCCGCTGTATCAGCGCGGTGAGGGCCGGCCTGAACCAGGGCGGCAATCGCGTTTCTCCCTCGGCCTCCTCGGGCTGAAAGACTCGCTCCACCTGCGCCAGCAGCGCACCGCCTAGCTCGACAGACAGGCTATGATCGTGCAGCGTGAACGTCGCCACCTCGTCCGGATCTTCGGCACTGCGTGCAGTGTAGGTGTAAGTATCTTTCATCGGATGACCCCCAACTCCTTACCGACCTTCTCGAACTTCTCCAGCCCGAAGTCGAGATCTTCCTTCGCGTGGGCAGCAGAGATCATCACGCGGATACGCGCCAGGCCAAGCGGCACCGTGGGGTAGCCGATAGCGGTGCCGAACACGCCCTCTTCGAACAGGCGCTGTGAGAACCGCTGCGCCAGCGGTGCTTCGCCCAGCATGACCGGCGTGATGGGCGTCTGCGTCTTGCCCGTGTCGAAGCCCAGGTCGCCCATGCCGCTCTGGAAGTAGCGGGCATTCTCCCACAGACGATCTACCAGCTCCGTCGATTCCTCCAGCAGGGCAACCGACGCCAGGCAGGCCGCCGTGTCCGGGACGGTCATGGCGCTGGAGAACAGGAAGGGCCGGCCACGCTGCCGCAGCCACTCCACGATGGTGGCGTTGCCGGCCACGTATCCCCCAACAACCCCAAACGCCTTGCTCAGCGTGCCCACCTCCACATCCACCCGACCGTGCAGGCCGAAATGATCGACGATCCCGCGCCCGCCGCGCCCCAGCACGCCCTCGCCGTGGGCATCATCCACCATGGTGATAGCGCCGAATTCCTCAGCCAGCTCAGTGATCCGGTCCAGCGGCGCGATGTCGCCATCCATGCTGAAGACGCCGTCTGTCACGACCAGGATCGCGCGGTAGTCTTTGCCGGCAGCTTCCTCCAGCTTCGCGCGCAGGTCATCCATGTCGGTGTGGCCGTAGACGTACCGGTCGGCCTTGGTCAGTCGGATGCCGTCGATGATGGATGCGTGATTCAGCGCATCGCTGATGATGGCATCCCCTTTGCCCACCAGAGCCGGAATGACGGCCAGGTTGGCATTGAACCCTGACTGGAACAGGATGGCCGCCTCGACGCCTTTGAACTGCGCCAAACGCTGTTCCAGCTCCAGGTGCAGGTCCATCGTGCCGGCGATGGTCCGCACCGCTGCCGGCCCGACCCCAAACCGGTCCATGGCCTGCTTCGCGCGCTCCACCAACTGCGGGTGATTCGCCAGGCCCAGGTAGTTGTTCGAGCAGAAGTTGAGGACTCGCCGGCCTTCTACCTCCAGCCACGCTCCCTGGGCGGATCCCAGGCTGCGAATCGTGGTGTAAAGCCCCTCCTCCTTCAATTCCGCGAGTTGGTCGCGAACATAACCGAGTTTGTCACCGGTTTTCACTTTGGACATCGTTGTCACTCCTCCGAATTTGGGTACTGGATATTGGATATTGGAGATTGGAGATTGGATGTACAACATCCGTTAATCCGCTTCGCCGCAGGCAGTCCGCGCCGTCCTGAGACCGTCGAAGGGCTGCCCCCCATCCGTTAATCCACTTCGACGAAGCCAATCCGCTGACCACCCATCCGTTCCACCGCCGCCTTATACTCCGCTTCGTCGGGGAACAGGACCACCTTCCCGCTCTTGCCCGAAGTCGTCACCTCGAAAGCGTGCTCGATATCCTCCAGGGGGAACAGGTGGGTCACAATCGGGCGGAGGTTGACAGCGCCGGCCTTGAGCAAACCTCGCATCTGATACCAGGTCTGCCAGATTTGCCGGCCTATGACTCCGTACACCGTCGCGCCCTTGAAAATGATCTGATTGTTCAGATCGAACTCAAAGGGAGCCGGGCTGAGGCCAAGCAGCGCCACCTCACCGCCGTCTTTCAATAGGGTGAAGCCCTGGTTAATCGCCGACGAGGCACCGCTCATCTCGATCAGCACGTCTACGCCTTCGCCTTCAGTCTCTTCCATGATGGTTTCAACCACATCTACCTCACGCGGGTTCAGCGCCAGGTCGGCGCCCAGCCGGCGCGCCAGGTTCAGACGGTACGGGCTGACGTCCGTGGCGTAGATAGCGCGGGGGCCGGCAGACCTCACGACCTCAATC
>AMFO01000690.1_pt1 | contig 39258 bp, 42 predicted proteins | sample 552608 | NCBI WGS metagenome assembly AMFO01 (sample SAMN01893955, study PRJNA167987) | microbial mat metagenome | biome: hydrothermal vent | place: USA: Loihi, Hawai'I | collected 2003-05-01
GTATGCAGGCTCAGGAGGTTACCTCAAGGCCTCGGATACTCTTCGGTATTGGCGAAGAGGCGGGGGGCCGATCTACATACAGGCTCTTGGCCTCAGGAGCGGACGGCCTCCCCGAGAGCGTCGTTGGGACAGCCTCTTCATAAATCCTTTTGATCTCTGATCACCATCCTGGGTGACAGCTTCAAGATACAAGGAGCGGCGCCCCGCCGCGAAGAGTTTGGAGTTCGGCCCGGGGGCGGGCCTCCCACCTGCGTAGGAGCGGCGCCCCCGCCGCGAAAGGCCTGGTACGCGCCTGGAACCGAGAAGAACGAGATCCATAAAGAGATGAAACAGCCCCTGCTGCAAGTTGCCGGATCCATCCTTTTCATTCTGCTCGTAGCCACTGCGTCCGGTACGGAACCGGAATCTGATCGTCCCCGCATCGGCCTGGTACTCAGCGGCGGCGGCGCCCGTGGTGCGGCCCACATCGGTGTGCTCAAGGTGCTGGAGGCGCAGCGGGTGCCCGTGGACTGTATCGCCGGCACCTCCATGGGCGCCATCGTGGGCGGTCTCTATGCCTCGGGCATGTCGGCGGAGGAGATCGAGCAGGCCATCCTGGAGATCGACTGGAAGGACATCCTCAAGGACGACACCAGCCGCGAGAAGCTCAGCTTCCGCCGCAAGCGCGACGAGGACGAGTTCCTGCTTCGCTCGGAGATCGGCCTGAACCGTGGCGGAGTGCAGCTGCCGATGGGGCTGATCCAGGGGCAGAAGCTGCTGCTGGAGCTCAAGGCCCTCACCCGGCCGGTGGCGGGGATCCGGGACTTCGACCGCCTGCCCATCCCCTTCCGCGCCGTGGCCACCGACATCGCCACTGGCAAGGAGGTGGTGATCGGCAAGGGCGACCTGGCCACCGCCATGCGGGCCAGTGCCTCCATTCCCAGCGCCTTCGCGCCGGTGGAGATGGACGGGCGCCTGCTGGTGGATGGCGGCGTGAGCGACAACCTGCCGGTGCGCGTGGCGCGGCAGATGTGCGCCGATGTGCTCATCGTGGTGGACATCAGCACGCCGCTGCGGAAGCAGGAGGAGATCACCGATGCCCTGGCGGTGGCCGACCAGCTCACCAACATCATGACCCGTGGCAACACCGAGCGGAGCCTGGCGTTGCTGGGTGGTGAAGACGTCCTCCTGGTTCCCGATCTCGGTGACATCACCACCCTGGACTTTCCCCGTTCCGGCGAGGCCGTGCCCTTGGGGGAAGAGGCGGCGCGCCGAATCACGGACCAGCTGGCCAAGTGGTCACTGGACGAGGAGCGGTGGCTGGCCTGGCAGGCGGGCAGGCAGGGAGGGAAGGGGCGGGCCCTGGCGCCCAGGATCGCCTTCTTGCGCATCCGCAACGATTCGGGACTCTCCGATGAGGTGCTGCGCCAGCAACTGGACATCCGGCCCGGTGAGCCGTTGGACACCGCGAAACTGGAGGCGGGCATCTCGCGCATCTACGGCACCGACCTCTTCCAGCTCGTGACCTACCACCTGGAACGAATCCCGGAAGGCACCGGCCTGGTGGTGGATGCCCGGGCCAAGCGCTGGGGACCCAACTATCTCGACTGGAGCCTGCGTTTCTATGGTGACTGGCAGAGCGGCAACGGCCTCGACGTGGGAGTAGGCTACACGAGAACCGCCATCAACCCGCTGGGTGGGGAGTTTCGCGCCATTGTCAGGGTAGGCGAGAATCCCGATGCCTTCGTGGAGTTCTACCAGCCCCTGGGTTACCACCAGCCCTTCTTTCTCAACCCCCAGCTGGAACTGGTGCGACGGAGCGTCGGCTTCTTCTTCGAAGGGGACCAGATTGCCCAGTACGATTTCAGGCAGCTCCGATTTTCCCTGGACCTGGGCAAGGAACTGGGCAGCTGGGGCGAGGTCCGCCTGGGCTACCAGTACGCCTACGACCGCTTTCGGCTGGAGATCGGCGATCCCGTCAATCTGCCCGAGGGCAGTGAACACGAAGGCCAGCTCTACCTGCAGTTCTCCACCGATACCTTCGACAACCTCTACTTTCCCAGCCGGGGGTATCGCGGCGGGTTCGGTTATCACCTGTACCGCCGTGAACTTGGCGGCGACCACGATTTCGAGCAGCTCACAGGCTACTGTACCGCCGCCAGCTCCCTGGGACGCAATACCCTCCTGGTCCATGCACGGGCGGCCTACCAGTTCGGCAGGGAGGCGGAGCAGACCATCTACGGCCGCCAGGATCTCGGCGGTTTCCTCAACCTCTCCGGTTATGCGCGCTACGAGCTCTCCGGCTCCTACCTGGCCTTCGGCTACCTGGGCCTGCTGCGCCGCCTCAACGAAAGGTTCGCCACCGTGCCCATCTACCTGGGCGCCACCCTGGAGGCTGGCAACACCTGGGAGTTCGCGGAAGAGTTCGGCGAGGACTGGATCATGGGGGGCAGCCTGTTCCTGGGATTCGACACCTTCCTGGGACCCCTCTACCTGGGCGTGGGGGCTGCGGAGGAGGATCACCAGAGCGCCTTCGTCTACCTCGGCTCACCCTTCTGACGGCTGCGCAGGCAACTCCCACCCTCCGTGGGTTCTCGCTACTCCCCGTCGCGCTCCACGATCCCGTTCTTCACCAGCACCCGGTGGATCTTGCGGGCGCTGCGCGCCAGCTGGCTGAGATCCGCCAGCCCCGGTTTCTCGCCGCTCTCCAGCCGCGCCTCCCAGTTCTCCAGCTCGGAGGAGAGGTACTCCAGCAGCTTCAGCGAACAGGCGTTGCAGCCGTCCCGGCAGAGTTGCTTTTCGGAGAGATCGAAGGGGATCCGCCTGCGGATCTCGCCGATGAGGCGGCGCATGGCCTCGGGGGTGTCGGGTTTGCGGAGGGAGGGAGGGGACATGGTGGACATTTTACCGCGGCGGTGGCTCCGCCGGCGGATTGCTCGCGAGGCTCCGGTCTGTGGAAGCTCCGCGGAAATTCCCGGCAGTTCAACCTGATATGAGCATAAATAGGACGATTGTCATATAAAAATTAAATGTTAAGTCATTGAAACAAAAGAAAACGTGAATTTACGGTTTTTTTCTGTTAGCATGGCGCGCATCTTTTCTCCCGGCAATGGAGCACGAGCGCCATGGCAGAACGACCCGACATCGATCCCCAGGAGACCCAGGAGTGGCTGGAGGCGCTGGAGGCGGTCCTCGAGAACGAGGGGCCCGAGCGCGCCCACTACCTGCTGGAGCAGCTCATCGAGAAGGCGCGCCTCTCCGGGGCCTACCTGCCCTTCAAGGCCACCACCGCCTACCAGAACACCATTCCGCCCAGCCAGCAGCCGCCCTTCCCGGGCAACCGGGCCATGGAGCGGCGCATCCGCTCCTTCATCCGGTGGAACGCCATGGCCATGGTGGTGCAGGCCAACCGCAAGTCCTCCGAGCTGGGCGGCCACATCGCCAGCTTCGCCTCGGCGGCCACCCTCTTCGACGTGGGCTTCAACCACTTCTTCCGCGCCACCAACGAGGAGCAGGAGGGAGATCTCGTCTTCTTCCAGGGCCACTCGGCACCCGGCATCTACGCCCGCGCCTTCCTAGAGGGACGGCTCACCGAGGAGGACCTGAACAACTTCCGCCAGGAGGCGGAGGGCAAGGGGCTCAGCTCCTACCCCCACCCCTGGCTGATGCCGGGCTTCTGGCAGTTCCCCACCGTCTCCATGGGGCTGGGGCCGCTCATGGCCATCTACCAGGCCCGCTTCATGCGCTACATGCACGACCGTGGCATCGCCGACACCTCGGGACGCAAGGTGTGGGCCTTCATGGGCGACGGCGAGATGGACGAGCCGGAGGCCCTGGGCGCCATCTCCCTGGCGGCGCGCGAGCGGCTGGACAACCTCATCTTCGTCATCAACTGCAACCTGCAGCGCCTCGACGGCCCGGTGCGGGGCAACGGCAAGATCATCCAGGAGCTGGAGGCGGTCTTCCGCGGCGCCGGTTGGAACGTCATCAAGGTGATCTGGGGCGGCTACTGGGATCCGCTGCTGGCGCGTGACAAGAAGGGGCTGCTGCGCCGCCGCATGGAGGAGGCGCTGGACGGCGACTACCAGGCCTACAAGGCCAAGGGCGGCGCCTACACCCGCGAGCACTTCTTCGGCAAGTATCCCGAGCTGCTGGAGATGGTGGCCAACATGTCGGACGAGGACATCTGGCGCCTCAACCGCGGCGGCCACGATCCCATCAAGGTCTATGCCGCCTACAAGGCGGCGGTGGAGCACCGCGGCCAGCCCACGGTGATCCTGGCCAAGACGGTGAAGGGCTACGGCATGGGCGAGGCCGGCGAGGGGCAGAACATCACCCACTCGCAGAAGAAGATGGGCGAGAACGCCCTGCGCCAGTTCCGCGACCGCTTCAACATTCCCATCCCGGACGAGCAGCTCGCCTCCACCCCCTACTACAAGCCCTCGCCCGACAGCGAGGAGATGAAGTACATGCGCGAGCGGCGCGAGGCGCTGGGCGGCTTTCTGCCGCAGCGGCGCACCGAGGCGAAGCCCCTGGAGGTGCCGCCGCTGGAGACCTTCAAGGCGCTGCTCGAGGGCACCGGCGAGCGCGAGATGTCCACCACCATGGCCTACGTGCGTTTCCTCTCCACCCTGCTGCGGGACAAGAAGGTGGGCAAGTACGTGGTGCCCATCGTGCCCGACGAAGCGCGCACCTTCGGCATGGAGGGGATGTTCCGCCAGCTCGGCATCTACTCCCACGTGGGCCAGCTCTACACGCCCATGGACGCCGACCAGGTGATGTACTACCGGGAGGACGTGAAAGGGCAGATCCTGCAGGAGGGGATCAACGAGGCGGGCGCCATGTCGTCGTGGATCGCGGCGGCCACCGCCTACTCCAACCACAACGTGCCCATGATCCCCTTCTACATCTACTACTCGATGTTCGGCTTCCAGCGGGTGGGCGACCTGGCCTGGGCCGCCGGCGACATGCAGGCGCGCGGCTTCCTCATCGGCGGCACCGCCGGCCGCACCACCCTGGCGGGCGAGGGGCTGCAGCACCAGGACGGCCACAGCCACCTGGCGGCGGCCACCATCCCCAACTGCCGCAGCTACGATCCCGCCTTCGCCTACGAGCTGGCGGTGATTCTGCAGAACGGCCTGCAGCGCATGTTCGCCGAGCGCGAGAACGTCTTCTACTACGTCACCGTGATGAACGAGAACTACACCCACCCGGCCATGCCCGAGGGGGTGGAAGAGGGCATCGTGCGCGGCATCTACCCCTTCGGCAAGGGCTCGGCGCGCAGGAAGAAGCGGGTGCAGCTGCTCGGCTCGGGCGCCATCCTGCGCGAGGTGATCGCCGCCGCCGAGCTGCTGGAGAAGGACTGGAAGATCGCCGCCGACGTCTGGAGCGTCACCAGCTTCACCGAGCTGGCGCGCGACGCCCAGGAGGTGGAGCGCTGGAACCGCCTGCACCCCATGGAGAAGCCGCGCACCGCCTACGTGGCCGCCCAGCTCGGCGCCACCAGCGGGCCCGTGGTGGCCGCTACCGACTACATGCGCCTCTACGCCGAGCAGCTGCGCCCGGCCCTGGAGGGGCGCACCTACCGGGTGCTGGGCACCGACGGCTTCGGCCGTTCCGACACCCGCGAGAAGCTGCGGAAGTTCTTCGAGGTGAACCGCTACCACGTGGCCGTGGCCGCGCTCAAGGCGCTGGCCGATGAGGGCACTGTGGATGCCGACCTGGTGGCCCAGGCCATCCAGGCCTACGGCATCGATCCCGAGAAACCCAACCCCGTCAAGGTGTGAGGAGCGCAGCCATGGCCAACGTGACCGAAGTGACGCTGCCGGACATCGGCGATTTCAAGGACGTGGAGGTGATCGAGGTGCTGGTCTCCCCCGGCGACCATATCGAGGCGGAGGACTCCCTCATCACCCTGGAGAGCGACAAGGCCTCCATGGAGATTCCCAGCCCCGAGAGCGGGCATCGTGAAGACGGTGAAGGTGCAGCTGGGCGACCGCATCAACCAGGGAGATCCCATCGTGGTGCTGGAGACCGAGGCGCTGGTGGAGGAGGAGCCTGCGCCCGCGCCCGCCGCGCCGGAGGAGAAGTCGCCGCCGGTGAAGCACGCCCAGCCGGCGCCCCAGGCGCCCGCCGAGGGGGTGGCCGACATCCGTACCCAGGTGCTGGTGCTGGGCGCCGGCCCCGGCGGTTACACCGCCGCCTTCCGCGCCGCCGATCTCGGCATGAACGTGGTGCTGGTGGAGCGCTACGCTGAGCTGGGTGGCGTCTGCCTCAACGTGGGCTGCATCCCCTCCAAGGCGCTGCTGCACACGGTGGAGGTGATCGAGGAGGCGGCCGAGCTGGAGGCCATGGGCGTCACCTTCGGCAAGCCGAAGATCGACCTCGACAAGCTGCGCGCCGGCAAGGAGAAGGTGGTGAAGAAGCTCACCGGCGGCTTGGCCCAGATGGCGAAAGCCCGCAAGGTACAGGTGGTGCAGGGCACCGGCACCTTTGCCAGCCCGAAGACCCTGAGGGTGGAGACGGCCGACGGCGGCGAGACCCTCGTCGAGTTCGACCACTGCATCATCGCCTGTGGCTCCTCGGCGGTGAAGATCCCCGCCTTTCCCAACGACGATCCGCGCCTCATCGACTCCACCGGCGCCCTGGCGCTGGAGGAGATCCCGAAGAAGATGCTCATCATCGGTGGCGGCATCATCGGCCTGGAGATGGCCACGGTGTACGCCACCCTGGGCAGCGCCATCGACATCGTGGAGCTGCAGGACGGCCTCATCCCCGGCTGTGATCGCGACCTGGTCAAGCCGCTGGAGAAGCGCCTGCAGAAGAAGGTCAACCGCATCCTGCTGAAGACGAAGGTGGAGGCCATCAAGCCCCTCAAGAGCGGTCTGAAGGTGACCTTCGGCGGGGAGAACGCGCCGGGGCCCAAGACCTACGATAAGGTGCTGGTGGCCGTGGGCCGCACCCCTAACGGCAAGCGCATCGGCGCCGAGAACGCCGGCGTGGAGGTGGACGAGCGCGGCTTCATTCCCGTGGACCGGCACATGCGCACCAACGTGCCCCACATCTTCGCCATCGGCGACGTGGTGGGCAATCCCATGCTGGCACACAAGGCCACCCACGAGGCCAAGGTGGCCGCCGAGGTGATCGCTGGCCTGCCGGCCCTGTTCGATCCCATGACCATTCCCTCGGTGGCCTACACCGATCCCGAGGTGGCCTGGATGGGCCTCACCGAGACCGAGGCGAAGGAGAAGGGCATCCCCTACGAGAAGGCGGTCTTCCCCTGGGCCGCCTCCGGCCGCGCCATCGGCGTGGGACGCGACGAGGGCTTCACCAAGCTGCTCTTCGACCCCGACACCAAGCGCATCCTGGGTGCCGGTATCGTGGGGGTCAACGCCGGAGAACTCATCGGCGAGACGGTGCTGGCGCTGGAGATGGGCGCCGACGCCGAGGACATCGGGCTGACCATCCATCCCCATCCCACCCTCAACGAGAGCATCGCCATGGCCGCCGAGGTGGCCGAGGGCGCCTGCACCGACCTGCCGCCGCAGCGCCGCAAGTGACGGCGCTTGCCAGCTCGCCGTGAAACTCCATTACCGCGAGTTCGGCGAGGCGCGCCCCGGCACGCCGCTGATCCTGCTCCACGGTCTGCTCGGCTCCCTGGTGAACTGGCAGCGCATCGCGCGCAGGCTGGAGGCGCGCTACCGCGTCATCGTACCCGACCTGCGCAACCACGGCCGTTCGCCCCACCATCCCGACGTCTCCTATCCCGCCATGGCCGGCGACGTGCTGGAACTGATGGGCCACCTGGGGATCGACCGGGCTGCCCTCGTGGGCCACAGCATGGGCGGCAAGACCGCCATGTGGCTGGCGCTGGAACGGCCGGAACGGGTGGAGAAGCTAGTGGTGGTGGACATCGCGCCGGTGACCTATTCGGGGCGCCTCGGCCCGTTGCTCGATGCGCTGTTGGCCTTGCCGCTGGACCGTATCGAGCGACGTGCCGAGGCGGGCCAGTGGCTGAAGCGGCGCATTCCTGAGCGGACCGTGCGCGACTATCTGCTGCAGAACCTGGTGCGCACCGGGAAGGGTTGGCAGTGGCGTACCAACCTGCGCGCCCTGCGCGACGGCCTCGATCTCATCAGCAGCTTTCCCAAAGTGCCCGGGGGCGTGCACTATCCCGGCCCCGTCCTCTTCATACACGGCAGCCGATCCGATTACATGAAGTCCGAGTACCTGCCGCGCATGAAACAGCTCTTCCCCCGCATGGAGCTGGTGGCGCTGGAGGCCGGCCACTGGGTCTATGCCGAACAGCCGGAAGCCTTCCTGGCAGCCCTCGAAGCTTTCCTGTAGGCCCGCCAAGGCCGCAGGCCGCTACGGGCGCATCACGGTTACGCCTGCCGGCACGAGGAAAATCTCCCTCCCGTCTCTGCTACACTTCCGCTTTTTTCCAGCCAACCTCTTCTCTCCATGAAAATCGTCTCCTTCAACGTCAACGGCGTGCGCGCCCGCCCCCACCAGCTCCAGGCCCTGGTCGAGAAGTATGACCCCGACATCATCGGCCTGCAGGAGACCAAGGTGCAGGACAGCGAGTTTCCCGTGGAGATGATCGAGTCCCTGGGTTACCAGGTTCACTACCACGGCCAGAAGGGCCATTACGGCGTGGCGCTCCTGTCGAAGGAGACGCCGCTGGAGATCGTCTGCGGTCTGCCCGACGATGACGACGACAGCCAGAAGCGCCTCATCACCGGCCGTTTCCGCACGCCCGGCGGAGAGGAGGTGACGGTGATCAACGGCTACTTCCCCCAGGGGGAGAACCGCGACCACCCGGTGAAGTTTCCCGCCAAGCGGAAGTTCTACGCCGAGCTCACCGAGTGGCTGAACCGGGATTTCTCGCCCGATCTCAACCTGGCGGTGATCGGCGACATGAACATCGCTCCCACCGACAAGGACATCGGCATCGGCCCCGACAACATGAAGCGCTGGCTGCGCACCGGCAAGTGCAGCTTCCTGCCCGAGGAGAGGGAGTGGCTGGAGAAACTCATGGCCTGGGGCCTGCACGACACCTTCCGCGAGAAGTACCCCGAGGTGGACGACCGCTTCAGCTGGTTCGACTACCGCTCCCGCGGCTTCGAGCGCGACCCCAAGCGGGGCCTGCGCATCGACCTCATCCTGGGCAGCGATTCACTGAATGCGAAGGTGATGGATGCCGGCATCGCCTACGACATCCGTGCCATGGAAAAGCCCTCGGACCACTGCCCGGTGTGGGTGGAAGTGGATCTGTAGATCCCTACCGCTTGTAGTCGGGATCCATCCAGCAGCGGGGTAATTCCTCCCCCGAGGGAAAGAGCAGGTCCGCCTTGCTGAAGGTCTGGGGTTCGCCCATCTCCTCGCCGGCGTGGAAGCGGCCGGGGACGGTCTCCTTGCAGGGATCGATGAGATCGGCCACGCTCAGCACCTCCACCAGGTCGCCGCTCTTCTTGTCCTTGAGAAACATGGTGCACCTCGCTTGTTCTGATTGTCTTCGATCAGAGTATGGTGGCTGGCGGCCGTTTTCTCAACAACCTTCCAGCAGACGGCCCTTGAGCGTCTCCTCCTCGATGCCCACCGCCTCCACCTTCACCAGGCTGTTCTCCAGACCGGCCGGCCCGGTGAAACGAATGCGCTGGTAGTCGGGGGTGTAGCCCGACCAGCACAGGACCTTTCCCACGGTCTCCGGGTTGCCCTCCACCAGCACCTCCACTTCCCGGCCGAGCTGAGCTTCCATTCTTTGCCGCTTGAGCCGGGCGGCGATCCGGTGCAGCTCCTCGCTGCGCTGCCGCTTCACCTCGCGGGGGACGGGGTCGGGCAGGGTGGCCGCCTTGGTGCCCTGGCGGGGGGAGAAGGCGAAGATGTGGATGCCGCCGAAACCAGCCGCCTCCACGAAGTCGAGGGTCTGCCGCCACTCCGCCTCGGTCTCGCCGGGAAAGCCCACGATGATGTCGGTGGTGACGTTGAGGTCCGGCACCGTCTTTCGTGCCTCTTCCATCAGCGCCAGGAACTCGCCCGAGCGGCAGCGGCGCGACATGCGGCGCAGCACCGAGTCGGCGCCGCTCTGCATGGGCAGGTGGAGGTGGTGCATGAGGCGGGGGTTGTCGAACAGGGTCCAGAAGTTCTCCGGCAGGTCCCAGGGCTCCAGTGAGCCGAGGCGGATGCGGGGGATCTGGGTTCGTTCCAGCACCGCCTGCACCAGTTCGTACAGTGAGCCGCCGGTATCGCTGCCGTAGCCGCCCAGGTGGACGCCGGCCAGCACCACCTCGTGGATGCCGCCCGAGTGGATGCGGTTCACCTCTTCCACCACCTCGTCGATGGGGCGGCTGCGCTCCTCGCCGCGGGCCAGGGTGACGATGCAGTAGGTGCAGCGGTAGCGGCAGCCGTCCTGCACCTTGACGAAGGCGCGCTGGCGGTTGCGAGCCAGCAGGCCGTACTCGCCGGGCTCGGCGGCGCTGGCGGGCATCAGCGGCAGGGCCAGCTCGCGGGCGGCGATCTCCACCAGCTCGGCCTTCCGGTCGTTGGGCACCACCAGGTCCACCCCCAGCGCGGCGGCGGTCTCCGGTTCCAGCGAGGCGTAGCAGCCGCTCACCACCAGCTTTGCACCGGGGTTGCCGCGCTGGGCCCGGCGCAGCAGCCTGCGTGACTTGCGTACCGCCTCCTCGGTGACGGCACAGGTGTTGACCACCAGCAGGTCGGCCTCCTCCTCGTTGCCAGAGAGACGGAAGCCGCGGGCGCGGAATTCCCGCGCCCAGCTCTCCAGCTCGGCTTCGTTGAGGCGGCAGCCCAGTGTCTTGAGGTGAACGCGCATGTCGTGTCGGAAATCTGCTGAAAAATTGAAGGCAGAGGTTGGGGCCTGTCCCGGGCCTGCTTTGCGGGACGCCGTGAATCCATCCCTGGAGGCTTCGCGGCGGCATCCCTGCCGCCGAGACCCGCAAAGCAGGCCCGGGACAGGCCCTTGCGACCGCCCATTGGTGGATTCGAAGATTGGTGGTAAGTTCAACGCCAGATTCTACGCTCCGGAGAAACGGAAATACATGGAGAGCCCGCAGGTTTTCTGGTTCGCCCTGGTCCTTGTCGTCCTCGTACCGGTTCTGCTGATGCAGTTCCTGCTGCTGCGCCGCTCGCGCCGGGAAGAGTCCGGTGCCGTCCTGGAACAGCGCCTCGCCAGCCTGCTCGAGGGGCAGGAGCGGGCCCGGCGTGAGATCCTGGAGACGGCGACCCGGGGCCAGGCGGAGACGCGCGAGCGGCTGGACCAGCGCCTCGCCGAGATGCAGCGTGCCCTGCTCCTCGATGCCGCGGGGCTGAAGGAGAGCCTGCTGGAACGCTTCGAGCAGCTGCAGAAGGCGGTGGGCGAGAACCTCGCCGGCGGCCGGCTGGAGCAGCAGAAGGCGCTCACCGAGCTGAAGGGCGCCCTGGACCAGGCCCTGGCCGGCCAGCGCGAATCCTTCGAGAAGCGCCAGGCCGAGGCGATCCGGGAACAGCAGAAGGCGCTGGGGGAGGGCATGGACCGCCTCTCGAGGCAGCTGCGCGACTCCCTGGCCGAGTCGCGCGACGTCCTCGACAGGCGGGTGGAGAAGCTCACCCAGACCACCGAGACGCGGTTGAAGGAGATCAGCGGCCAGGTGGAGAAACGTCTCACCGAGGGTTTCGAGAAGACCACCGAGACCTTCACCCGGGTGCTGGAGCACCTGTCGCGCATCGACGAGGCGCAGAAGAAGATCACCGAGCTCTCCGGCAGCGTGGTGAGCCTGCAGGAGGTGCTGGCCGACAAGCGCTCACGCGGCGCTTTCGGCGAGGTGCAGCTCTCGGCCCTGGTGCGCGATCTCATGCCCGAGGGCAGCTTCGCCTTCCAGCACACCCTGAGCAACGGCACCCGCGTGGACTGCATGCTCTTCCTGCCCGAGCCCACCGGCAAGGTGCCCATCGATGCCAAGTTCCCGCTGGAGAGCTACCAGCGCATGACCGACATCGATGCTGCCGAGAGCGAGCGGGAACAGGCGCGGCGCCAGTTCCGGCAGGACATCCGCAAGCACATCCAGGACATCGCCTCCAAGTACCTGGTTCCCGGCGAGACCGCCGACGGCGCCGTCCTGTTCCTCCCCTCGGAGTCCATCTTCGCCGAGATCCACGCCCACTTCCCCGAGCTGGTGGAGGAGGCGCGCCATGCGCGGGTCTGGCTGGTCTCTCCCACTACCCTGATGGCGGTGCTCACCACCGCGCGGGCGGTGATCAAGGACGTGGCCACGCGCAAGCAGGTGCACATCATCAAGGAGCACCTGGGCTACCTGGCGAAGGACTTCGAGCGCTTCCGCAAGCGCATGGACAACCTGGCCCGGCACATCGACCAGGCCCACCGCGACGTGCAGGAGGTCAACACCTCGGCGCGCAAGATCAGCAGCCGCTTCGCCAAGATCGAGAAGGTGGAGCTGGAAGAGCTGGAGGAGACGGAGGCGAAGGGCCCGCTGTTGCCGGGGCAGGAGGAGGGGGAGTAGGGACTCCTCTCACCCCGCTTCCGCCTTCTGCAGGCAGGCGAGTATCCCCGTGAGCAGCTGGGTGGGCGTGGGCGGGCAGCCGGAGATCTTCACGTCCACCGGCAGCACGTTCTCCACCGCGCCGCAGGAGGCGTAGGAGACGCCGAACTCGCCGCCGTCGTAGGCGCACTGGCCGCAGGCGATAACGAACTTCGGCGCGGGCGTGGCCTCCCAGGTGCGCCGCAGTGCTGCCTCCATGTGGCGCGACACCGGACCGGTCACCAGCAGCACGTCGGCGTGGCGCGGCGAGGCGACGAAGTGGATGCCGAAGCGGGCCACGTCGTACCAGGCGTTGTTGAGTGCGTGGATCTCCAGCTCGCAGGCGTTGCAGGAGCCGGCGTCCACCTCGCGGATGGCCAGGCTGCCGCCGAAGCGGCGGTCGACGAGGCGCCGGACCTCGATGCCGAGGCGCTCCAGCTCGTCGTCCCGGCAGTCGGGCGCCGGCCCGGTGATGGTGCCGGTGCGCAGGATGCGGTCGAGGATGCGCAGCATCTACAGGTCTCCTCCCGAGTAGGAACCGTTCACTGACTTGTTGCAGACCGGGAAGTCGGGAACGATGTTGCCGAGCTGGATGCGCTCGAGGGCCGGCCAGGTGAACCAGCTCGGGTCGCGGGGGAAGAAACGGGCCACCCGGCCTTCCCCGTCCAGCCGCAGGTAGGTGACGATCTCCCCGCGCCAGCCGTCCACCATGCCGATTCCTTCGCCGGCCGTTGCCGGCAGGGGGCCGGCGAGGCAGGTGTCGCCCCCCGGCAGGTGGGCCAGGAGCTCGTCCATGAGGCGCAGGGATTCCAGGATCTCGTCCATCCGCACCTGCATCCGCGCCATCACGTCTCCCTCCTCCCGCACCACGGGGCGGATCTCCACGGAATCGTAGGGTGGATAGGGGCTGTGGGCGCGCAGGTCGCAGGGATGGCCCGAAGCCTTGCCCACGTAGCCGGTGCAGCCCAGCTCCCGCGCCGAAGTGGGGGTGAGGCGCCCGGTGCCGAGGAGGCGGTCCTCCAGCGAGGGGTGGTCGGTGAGGATGTCGTAGAGGGGGGTGAGCTCCTCCCTCAGCGCCTGGTGGTCGGCGCGCAGGGCTTCCGCTGCCGCGCGGTCCAGGTCGATCCCCACACCGCCGGGTACCAGGCAGTCCATCATCATGCGGTGGCCGAAGAGCTCGGCGCTGCGCCGCGACCAGCTCTCGCGCAGCCGGTGAAACTGGTGGAGGGCGAAGGCGAAGCCCACGTCGTTGCAGATGGCACCGATGTCGCCCAGGTGGTTGGCCACCCGCTCCCGCTCGCAGAGCAGGCCGCGGAGGAAGTGGGCGCGTTCTGGCACCGGCAGCCCCAGGGCCCGTTCCAGCGCCTGGCAGGCGGCCCAGGCGTGGGCCACGGTGGAGTCCCCGGAGACGCGCCCGGCCAGCCGCACCAGGCCCGCGGGATCGCGTCCCACGGCGACCTTCTCGATCCCCTTGTGCACGTAGCCCAGGTGCTGTTCCAGGGTGATCACCCGCTCGCCCACCACGCTGAAACGGAAGTGGCCGGGCTCGATGATGCCGGCATGGACCGGACCCACCGGGATCTCGCAGACGCCGCTGCCGTGCACCGCGCGGAAGGGATAGTCGCCGTCGGGAGGGGTCTCTCCCCCGACCTCTCCCTCCCGCGGGAAGTCGCGGCGCAGGGGGAAGCGCCCTTCGGGCCAGGCCTGGTGCCGGGTCCAGCGGCGGGGGTCGGGATGGTCGGTGAAGACCAGTCCCAGCAGGTCCGCCGCGTGCCGTTCCAGCCGGTCCGCGCCCGGGAAGTGGGGCGTGTGCGAGGGCAGCGCCGGGGCGTCCAGGGGCACCCAGGTGCGCAGCACCAGGTAGTCGCCGCGGTGGGCCAGGCAGGCGTTTACCTGCAGCCGGTCGTCGAGCTCGTCTGCCCAGAGGCCGGCCCAGCGGCAACCGAAGGCGGCGGCCTCGGCGGCCGCCTTGCCCCAGTCCTCGGCGTCGATCAGCAGCAGGTGGGCCGGCGCCAGGCGCCGCGCCCAGCCGCGCCGCACGAGGATGTGCTCGTCCTCGAAGCGGGCCAGCAGCTCGGAGAGCCAGTCGAAGCGGCTCACAGCAGCCCGCTCCCGCTGATGAGGCGCGTCGCCTCGTCCAGCCAGTGTGCCAGCACGGCGGGGATGGAGAGGCCCAGCCAGAACACCAGCCCGAGGTGGACCGCCACCGGGATCATGTTGGCGCGCACCGCTTCCTGCCCCTCGGGCGCGGCGCCGTAGACCATGGGGTGGAGGTGGCGGAAGAGGCCGGCGAAGGCCACCACCAGCCCCGTGAGCAGCAGGGTGGTGAGCCAGGGCCAGCTCTGCATGGTGGCGGTGAGGATGAGGAACTCGCTGGTGAAGAGGCCGAAGGGCGGGAAGCCGGCGATGGCTGCCACCCCCAGCAGCAGCCCCCAGCCCACGGCGGGCTGGGTGCGGATCAGGCCGCGGATGTGGTCGATGACCTGGGTGCCGGCCAAGTGGCTGGCGTGGCCCACGGTAACGAAGATGGCCGACTTGGTGAGGGAGTGGACCAGCATGTGCAGGAGGCCGGCGAAGGTGGCCAGGGGCCCGCCGATGCCGAAGGCGAAGGTCATCAGCCCCATGTGCTCGATGGAGGAGTAGCTGAACATGCGCTTGATGTCCCGTTGCCGGTGCAGCGAAAGCCCCGCCACCAGGAAGGAGGCCAGGCCAAAGCCCATCATCAGGTAGCCGGCGGCGTGGGGATGGCCGGTGGCGAGGAGGGCGTTGTCCGCCAGCATCTTGAAACGCACCACGGCGTAGAGGGCCACGTTGAGCAGCAGGCCGGAGAGAACGGCGGAGACCGGGGTGGGGCCCTCGGAGTGGGCGTCGGGCAGCCAGAAGTGCATGGGCACCAGTCCCACCTTGGTGCCGTAGCCCACCAGCAGGAAGACGAAGGCCAGCCCCATGGCCACGGCGTTGAAGTGGCCGGAAAGGGGATGCAGCGTGCTCCAGGTGAGCCCCGCTTCCGCCGGTACCTGCGCCTGCTGGGCGGCGAAGTAGACCAGCACCGTGCCGAATAGCGCCAGGGCGATGCCCACGCCGCAGAGGATGAAGTATTTCCAGGCGGCCTCCACCGCGGCGGGTGTGCGGTAGAAGCTCACCAGCAGCACCGTGGCCAGGGTGGCGCCCTCCACCGCCACCCAGAGCACGCCCAGGTTGTCGGTGGCCAGCGCCAGCAGCATGGTGAAGAGGAAACCCTGGTAGGAGGCGTGGTAGAGCCGCATGCGGCGGGGATCCAGGCGCCCCTGGCGGCACACCTGCTCCATGTAGGGGCGGGAGAAGATGGCGGTGGTGAGGGCGACGAAGGTGGTGAGCACCAGCAGGTAGACGTTGAAGGCGTCCACGTGGAAGCCGTGGGCGGTGAGCGGACCCCGCTTCAGCACCTGCACCGCCGTCGCCAGGGAGGCGAGAAAGCCGGCGGCCGAGAAGGCCAGGTTCACCCATCCGGAGAGGCGAAGGCTGGGCACCGCGGCGAGCACCAGGATGCCCAGGGCCGGGATGAAGACGGTGACGAGCAGGGCCAGGCTGTTCATCTCTCCTCCTCGGTGAGCCGGTTGAGGCGGTCCACGTCCAGGGAGTCGATGCTCTCCTTGATGTGGAAGAAGAAGACGCCGAAGAGCACCGCCGCCACCAGCACGTCGAAGGCCACGCCCAGCTCCACCACCAGCGGCATCCCCTGGGTGGAGGAGACGGCGGCCAGGAAGAGGCCGTTCTCCATGGACATGAAGCCCAGCACCTGGGCCACCACCTGGCGCCGGGCGATGAGCATCCACATGCCCAGCAGCACCACCGCCACGCTCACCGCGACGATGTTGCGCGTCTCGGCCGCCTGCATGCGCTCGATGGGCAGGGCCACCCAGTAGCTGAAGACCACCAGCGCCATCCCCACCAGCACCATCACCGCCGGGTGGGCGATGTTCTCCACCTCGCGCTCCATCTCCAGGCGCCGCACCAGCCGGTGCAGCATCCAGGGAATGAGCAGCCCCTTGAGCGCCAGGGTGAGCAGGGCGGAGAGGTAGAGATGGGGGTTGTCCCCGGCCGCCGCCACCAGGGCCGCCACCGCAGCCACCAGCATTCCCTGGAAGGCGAAGCCGTGGATGGCGCTGGTGAGCCGGCTGTGGGAGAGCAGGAAGAAGCTGCTGAAGACCACCAGGGCCGCCAGCACGAAGATGAACTGCTGCAGCAGGCCGAGCTGGGAGATCATGCGCCCGACTCCAGGATCACGAAGCTGAGAAGCCCCAGTACCGCCAGCAGGAAGGCCAGGTTGAGGAACTGGGGTACGCGGAACAGCCGCATCTTGGCCAGGGTGGTCTCACCCACCACCAGCACCACGGAGAGCACGGCCAGCTTCACCACCAGGGCCGCCAGCCCCAGCAGCAGCGCCGGGGGCGCCAGGGTCCCGGCGATGCCCCAGGGGAAGAAGACGTTGACCAGGAGCACGCCGTAGAGCAGCAGCTTGAGCTGCGCGGCCCACTCCATGAGCGCCAGGTGGCGGCCGCTGTACTCCAGGATCATCGCCTCGTGGATCATGGTGAGCTCCAGATGGGTGTCGGGGTTGTCCACCGGGATGCGGCCGGTCTCGGCCACCGCCACCAGGGCCAGTCCCAGCAGGGCGAAGAGAAAGGAGGGACGCAGGATGACGCCCTGCTCCAGCACCCATCCGGTGACGCTGGCCAGGTTGGTGCTGTGGGCGCTCATGGCCAGGGTGAAGATGGCCATGAGCAGGGCCGGCTCGGCCAGTGCCGAGACCAGCATCTCGCGCGAGGCGCCCATGCCGCCGAAGATGCTGCCCGTGTCCATGGCGGCCAGGGCGAGGAAGAAGCGGGCCAGCGCCAGGAAGCCCACCATCACGATCATGTCGGCGATGGCGGCGGTGGGCAGCTTCACCGCCAGCAGGGGCAGCGAGGCAGCGGCCAGCAGGGTGGCGCCGAAGACGATGTAGGGCGCGGCGCGGAACACCGGGGAGGCGTGTTCCGCCACCAGCACCTCCTTGCCGAAGAGCTTGTAGAGCTCGCGGTAGGGCTGCAGCGGCGAGGCGCCCCGGCGGTTCTGCAGCCGCGCCTTGAGCCACTTGACCCAGCCGGCCAGCAGCGGCGCGCCCAGGGCGAAGAGCGCCAGCTCTCCCAGGGCCACCATCCATCCGGAAATGCTCAGGAGATCGCCCATAGCAGCACCAGCAGGGTGACGAAGCTCCAGGCCAGGTAGTGGCGGATGCTGCCCGATTGCAGCCGGGTGGTGCGCCGTGCCGCCGCCTGGGTGAAGCGGGCCACGGGTTCGTAGAAGAGCTCCCAGGCGCGATCCTCCACGTGGAGGCGGTGGCGCAGCCGGCCCGCCTCGTCCGCCTCCACCTGTTCATCCACGTGGAAGAGCAGGCCGAAGACCTGGCGGATGGGCTGGGAGAAGGCCGAGGCGGTGTACTGCATGCGGGGTCCCGGCGTGGAGAAGCCGCAGTCCCACAGGCCGCAGCGGCGCACCTGGCGCCGCTCTCCCCGCCGCAGCCACCAGGCCAGGCCGCCCCACGCCAGCAGCATCCCGGCCAGCACCAGCGGCGCGCTGTAGCTGGCCACGTCGGCGGAGAGCGGCGTGAGCCAGAGCCAGCCGTGGGCGGTGGCCTCGGGCAGACCCTGCCCCAGCAGGGCCGAGGGGATGGCGTCGATCCCCTGGATCAGGGGCACCGGCAGCACGCCCAGCCCCAGGCAGGCGGCGGCCAGCAATCCCTGGCCGGCGCGCATGCCCGTGGAGACCTCGCGCGCCCTGCGGATCGCCTTGCTCCTGCCTTGGCCGAGGAAGGCGACGCCGTAGACCTTGACGAAGCAGGCTGCCGCCAGCGCCCCGGTGAGGGCCAGCATGGCGGCGGCGATGGGCACCAGGCTGCGCAGCACCCCGCTCTGGAACACCCAGGACTGGAGCGCGGCCTGGAAGGTGAGCCACTCGGAGACGAAGCCGTTGAAGGGCGGGAGGGCCGAAATGGAGACGCATCCCACCAGGAAGAAGAGCCCGGTCCAGGGCATGCGCCGGAGCAGTCCGCCCATCTGTTCCAGGTCGCGCTGGTGGGTGCTGTGCAGCACTGCACCAGCGCCGAGGAAGAGCAGGCTCTTGAAGAGGGCGTGGTTGATGGTGTGGTAGAGGGCCGCCACCAGGCCCAGTGCCGCCAGCCTGGGGTGGCCGGTGCCGGCAAAGAGCAGGGAGAGTCCCAGCCCGATGTAGATGATGCCGATGTTCTCCACCGAGTGGTAGGCGAGGAGACGCTTGAGGTCGTGCTGCATCAGCGCGTAGAGCACGCCCATGAGGGCGGAGACGCTGCCCACGGCGAGCACGGCCACGCCCCACTCCCAGTGGAGGTCGCCCAGCAGGTCGAAGCAAAAACGGACGAAGCCGTAGACCGCCACCTTGAGCATCACCCCGGACATCAATGCCGAGACGTGGGAGGGGGCGGCGGGATGCGCCTCGGGCAGCCAGGCGTGGATGGGCACCAGCCCGGCCTTCATGCCGAAGCCGATGAAGGCGAGGGTGAAAGCGACGGTGGCCCAGCCTCCCGGCAGCGCGGCCTGGCGCATCGCCTCGAACTGGAAGCCGTGGCCGAAACCGAAGAGGACGCCGTAGGCCAGCAGGATGCAGAGGGCGCCGATGTGGGCCATGAGCAGGTAGAGGAGGCTGGCGCGGCGGCTGGCCGCCTGCTCGTGCTGGAAGGCCACCAGGAAATAGGAGGAGAGGGACATCAGCTCCCAGGCCACCATGAAGAGGAAGGCGTCGTCGGCCAGCACCACCAGCAGCATGCCGGCGAGGAAGAGGCCGGTGAAGAGCCCCAGCACCGGCAGGGGATCGCGCCCGTGCTCGAACTCGCGGGCGTAGCCGGGGGTGTAGAGCGCCACGCCGGTTCCCACCAGGCCGATGAGGCAGAGGAAGAAGGCGCTCAGCGCATCCAGGCGCAGGTGCCAGTTCAGCCAGGGCAGCCCGAAGGGAAGGGAAACTGTCTCCACTGCGCCGGCGGCCAGGGCCAACAGGCCGGCTCCCAGCACCGAGAGGGAGGAGAGGCCGAACAGCGGCACCGCCAGCCGCCGGAAGAGCCCGGGATGCCGCTCCGCCGGCAGTGAGGTCATGGCCGAGGCCACGGCCAGGAGCACCCCGACGAGGGCGAGATGGAGGGGGGAGAACACCACTTCTCAGCCGCCCTTCTTCTTCAGGCGCACGCCGCGGCCCCGGGCCTGGCTCACGGCGTCCTCGGCGATGAGCTCCACCCCCGCCTTCTCCAGCGCCTCCACCACCTTCATCAGGGTCTCCACGGTACCGCCCACTACGCCGTCGGCCGACTCCATGCGCTGGATGGTGGGCAGGGAGACGCCCGCCAGCTCGGCCAGGGTCTTGCGGTCCATGTCGAGCAGGGCGCGGGCCGCCCGGAGCTGTCCGCTGCTGATCATTTTTTATCTTTCAGGGGGTGTAATCATCTAGGGTTGATACATATTATATCAGCCTTGTGGAAAATGGAATCGAGCTCCGATGCCGGAGGCGGCTGCTTTGCGGCCTTGTCCGGCCTACGGGGCGGCACGGACGTAGGCCCGCCAAGGCCGTCAGGCCGCCGCGGGCATCGATCGGGGGGAACTGTTGCCGGAGGCGGTCGCTGCGCGGACCCGTTCGGCCTACAGGTTTTTCTCCTTGTATTCGCAGAGATCCTCGATGAGGCACCGGTCGCACTTCGGCCTGCGCGCGGTGCAGACGTAGCGGCCGTGGAGGATCAGCCAGTGGTGGGCGTCCTTGAGGAACTCCTTCGGGATCACCTTCAGCAGCTTCTTTTCCACCGCCAGGGGGGTCTTGCCCGGCGCCAAGCCGGTACGGTTGGCGACGCGGAAGATGTGGGTGTCCACTGCCATGGTGGGCTGGCCGAAGGCGGTGTTGAGCACCACGTTGGCGGTCTTGCGGCCCACGCCGGGGAGGGATTCCAGGTCCTTGCGGTTGTCCGGCACCTGGCCGCCGAACTTCTCCACGAGGATGCGGCAGGTAGCGATGATATTCTTCGCCTTGTTGTTGAAGAGGCCGATGGTGCGGATGTATTTCTTCAGCCCCTCCTCGCCCAGCGCCAGGATCGCCTCGGGGGTGTTGGCTACGGCAAAGAGCTTCTCGGTGGCCTTGTTCACGCTCACGTCGGTGGCCTGGGCCGAGAGAATGACCGCCACCAGCAGCTCGAAGGGCGAGCGGTACTTCAGCTCGGTGGTGGGGTGGGGGTTGGCCCTGCGGAAGCGCTCGAAGATCTCGCGCCGTTTCGCTGCGTTCATGGGTGCCGGGACTACCCTTCCGCCGCGGAGGCGGCGCCTTCCGGTGCGCTTTCGGCAGTCTCGGTGCGGCGGGCGGCTCGCTGCTCCAGCCTGCGGTCGATGACGTACTTGAGGGCGATGAGCAGCCCCAAGCCGAAGAAGGCGCCAGGGGGCAGGATGGCCAGGATCAGGCCGTGGTAGTCGCTGCCCAGGGAGAGGCTGAAGTCGCGGAAGCCTTCGCCGAACATCAGGTGGAGGCCCGAGAGGAAGGTGCCCTGGCCGATGAACTCGCGCAGGCCGCCCAGCACCATGAGCACCAGGGTGGAACCCAGCCCCATGGCGAGCCCGTCCAGCGCGGCCGCCGGCACCGGGTTGCGTGAGGCGAAGGCCTCGGCGCGGCCGACGATGGTGCAGTTGGTGACGATGAGGGGGATGAAGATCCCCAGGATCTTGTAGAGGTCGTGGAACCAGGCGTTCATGGCCAGTTCCACGGCGGTGACGAAGGAGGCGATGACCAGCACGAAGACCGGCAGCCGCACCTCCTGGCGCACCCAGTTGCGGATGAGGGAGACGGTGACGTTGGAGGCCACCAGCACGGCGGTGGTGGCCAGCCCGAGCCCCATGCCGTTGATCAGGGTGTTGGAGACCGCCAGCAGGGGACAGAGCCCCAGCAGCGCCACCAGCGCCTGGTTGTTGGTCCAGAGCCCTTCGGTGAGGATCTTGCGGTAGTCGGTCATGGTTTCGTCCATCCCTCAGTGTTTCGGCGCGTTGGGCGGGTTCTCCTCCGCCGGCAGCGCGAACAGCCGCTCCTTCTCCTTGCGGAAGTAGAGCAGGGTGTCGGTCACCGCGGCCACCACCTTGCGCGGCGTGATGGTGGCGCCGGTGAACTGGTCGAAGACGCCGCCGTCCTTCTTCACCTTCCATTTTTCCAGGGGCGGGTCACCCAGTGATCGCCCGCTGAAGTCCAGGATCCAGTCCGATTTCTCCTCGTCGATCTTGTCGCCCAGGCCCGGTGTCTCGCTGTGGGCCAGGACGCGCACCCCGCCCAGGGTACCGTCGGCGCGGATGCCCACCATGAGGCGGATGGGACCGGCGTAGCCGGAGCGCTGCACCGGGCTGAAGATGAGCGCCAGTGGCTGGCCGTTCCTACGTGCCCGGTAGACCTTCACGGGCGCGTCCGACAGGTTGGGAGCATCGATGGTGATCACGTCCGCGAGGAGGTCGTTGGTGATCTCCTCGCGGGGGACCAACTTGTAGACGTTGCGCAGGAACATCTGCCGCTCGTTCTGGGCGATGCGCTCGGCGGTGGCCGACCAGGTGAAGGCCACCAGCGCGGCGCCGAGGATGCCAAAGATGCCCAGCACCGTGGCGCTGAGGAGGACCTCACGCAGCATCTGGCGCGTCCGTTCATCCATCCCCGTTCTCCCGCTCGCCGAAGACCCGCGGCCGGGTGTAGTAGTCGATGGTGGGGGCGGCCATGTTCATCAGCAGCACGGCGAAGGCCACGGCGTCGGGATAGCCGCCCCAGGTGCGGATGATGAAGACGGTCATGCCGATGAGGAAGCCGTAGACCAGCCGTCCCTTCGGCGTGGTGCTGGCGGTGACCGGGTCGGTGGCGATGAAGAAGGCGCCCAGGATGGTGCCGCCGCTGAAGAGGTGGAAACCGGGGAAGGGAATGCTCTCGGGGTCGAACAGCCAGAAGACCCCCGAGGTGAGCAGCAGCCCCGCGAACATGGCCACCGGGATCTGCCAGCCGATCACCCGGCGCCAGAGCAGGAAGAGGCCGCCGAGGCCGAACCAGTTGCCCACCCACTCCCAGCCGCGGGCGCCGAAGTCGCCCCACAGGGGACTCTGGCGGATCTCGCTGATGGTCTTGTTGAACTGGAGCTGGGTGCGCATCTCGTCCAGCGGCGTGGCCGAGGTGACGGCGTCCCAGGTCAGGGCGTCGGGCAGGTGGCCGGTGAAGATCGCCTGCAGGGTCTGGAAGAAGGTGAGGTGCACGTCGGCGAGCATTTCCGGTGGCAGCCAGCGGGTCATGGCCACCGGGAAGGAGATGAGCAGCAGCACGTAGGCGGCCATGGCGGGGTTGAAAGGGTTGTAGCCCAGCCCGCCGTAGAGGTGCTTGACGAAGACGATGGCGAAGAGGGTACCGAGCACCGTGAGCCACCAGGGCAGCAGGGGTGGCAGGGCGATGGCCAGCAGCACGGCGGTGACCAGGGCGCTCAGGTCCGCCAGGGTGCGCCCCACCGGGCGCTGCCGCAGGCGCAGGATGGCGGCCTCGGCAACCACTGCGGTGACGCCAGCGATGGCGATGTTGATCACTACGCCCCAGCCGAAATACCAAACCAAGGCTACCACGCCGGGCACCAGGGCCAGCAGCACTTCTGCCATCACGCGGGTGACACTGTTGGGAAGACGGCCGTAGGGCGAGGTGTGCACGGGAAACTTCATGACTTCTCCTCGCTCGATGCCTGTTGCGACTTCTTCTGTGCCGCGCGCTTCACCGCGGCCTCGATGGCAGCCTTCTTCGGATCGCCGGCGCCGTCGGCGGTCTTTTTCTCCAGCGCCTCCTTCTTCTTGCGCAGGCGCGCCTTGCGCTCGCGCTCCAGCCGTTCCAGGCGCTCCACGCGGGCCTCGTGGCGGCGCCGCGCCTCCTCGGCGGCCTGCTTCTCCTTCTCCTGGGCCCAGGTCTCGGTCTTGGCGAAGCGGTAGTACTGCACCAGGGGGATGTGTGACGGGCAGACCCAGGAGCAGCAGCCGCACTCGATGCAGTCGAAGAGGTGGTACTCCTGGCACTTCTCCAGATCCTTGGCCCGGGCGTACCAGTAGAGCTGCTGGGGCAGCAATTGGGCGGGGCACACCTCCACACACTTGCCGCAGCGGATGCAGGGCTGGGCGTGGTCGGGATCGGGCGCCTCCTCGCGGCTGGCCACCAGCAGGCAGTTGGTGGCCTTGGTCACCGGCACCTCGTCGTCCTGCAGGGTGAAGCCCATCATGGGACCGCCCAGGATCAGCTTGTAGGCCTTCTCGCTGTAGCCGCCGGCGAACTCGATCACGTGGGACATGGGCACGCCGTAGGGCACCTCCAGGTTGCCGGCGCGGTTGACCCCCTCGCCGGTGACGGTGACCAGGCGCGAGAGCAGCGGCCGGCCCGCCATCACCGCGTCGGTGACGGCGGCGGTGGTGGCCACGTTGAGGCAGATCACTCCCACCTCGGCGGGGATGCCGTGGGAGGGCACCTCCTTGCCGGTGAGCACCTTGATGAGCTGCTTCTCGCCGCCCATGGGGTAACGGGTGGGGACGGCGATCACCCGGGTGGTGGCCAGGTCCGACTCGGCCACCGCCTTCTCCATGGCGGCGATGGCCTCGGGCTTGTTGTCCTCGATGCCGATGAGGCACTCCCCTGCGCCCACCACGTGCATCAGCACGCGGATGCCCTCCACGATGCGGTCCGCCTCGGTGCGCATCAGGTAGTCGTCGCAGGTGATGTAGGGCTCGCACTCGGCGCCGTTGATCACCAGGGTCTGGATCTCGCAGTCGGGGCCGGGGTTGACCTTCACGCTGGTGGGGAAGGCGGCGCCGCCCAGACCCACGATGCCGGCCCAGCGGATGCGCTCGCGCAGGATGGCGGCGTCCAGCTCCTCGAACCAGGGCAGGGGCTCGGGGAGCTGGTCCCACCACTCGTCCCGGCCGTCGGCCTCCAGCACGATGCAGGGGGCGGAGAGGCCGGAGGGGTGGGCCACCGGCTGCTCGGAGATCTCCACCACGGTGCCCGAGGTGGGTGCGTGGATGGGAGCGCCGATGTACTCGGTGACGCGGGCGAGGGTCTGCCCCTTGAACACCTTCTCCCCCGCCTTCACCAGGGGCTCGGCCATGGTGCCGATGTGCTGCTGGAGGGGAATCACCAGGCGTTCGGGCAGGGGCACCTTGCCCAGGTATTTCCCCGCCGACATCTCTTTCATGTCGGGACGGTGGATGCCGCCGTGGAAGTCCCAGCTGCCGGGATTCTGCGTGATCATGAGGCCTGGGCTCCCGGTTTCTGCAACAGGTTCTCGTCGGGGTAGGGCCACTTCCAGGTGCCCAGGGTGGGCTTCACCGGCACCATCTCGATACACTCCACCGGGCAGGGGGGCACGCACAGCTCGCAGCCGGTGCACTGGTCCACGATCACCGTGTGCATCTGCTTGGCGGCGCCCACGATGGCGTCCACCGGGCAGGCCTGCAGGCAGAGGGTGCAGCCGATGCACTCCTCCTCGTGGATGAAGGCCACTTTCTTGATGCCGTGGCTTCCCTCGTCCACCTCCACCGGCTTGGGCTCTTTGCCCAGCAGGTCGGCGATGGCCAGCATGGTGGGCTCGCCGCCGGGCGCGCAGAGGTTGATCTCCGCCTCGCCGGCGGCGATGGCCTCGGCGTAGGGGCGGCAGCCGGCGTAGCCGCACTGGCCGCACTGGGTCTGGGGCAGCAGGGCGTCCACCTGGTCGGCGATGGGATCTCCCTCCACCTTGAAGCGGATGGAGGCATAGCCGAGCAGCACCCCGAAGAGGGCCGCCAGCGTGGCCAGGGTGACGACCGCGACCACCATCAGCCGGAGACCAGCCCAGAGAAGCCCATGAAGGCCATGGACATGAGCCCGGCGGTGATGAGGGCGATGGCGTTGCCCTTGAAGGGCTCGGGCACGTCGGCCACGTTCACCCGCTCGCGGATGGCGGCGAAGAGCACCAGCACCAGCGAGAAGCCGATGGCGGCGCCGAATCCGTAGAGGGCCGACTCCACGAAGTTGTGCTGCTCCTGGTTGTTGAGCAGGGCCACCCCGAGCACCGCGCAGTTGGTGGTGATCAGCGGCAGGAAGATGCCCAGCACCTGGTAGAGCAGCGGGCTGGTCTTGTGCATCACCATCTCGGTGAACTGCACCACCACGGCGATCACCAGGATGAAGGCGATGGTGCGTAGGTAGCCCAGCCCCAGCGGTTGCAGCAGGTAGGCGTCCACCAGGTAGCTGGTCACCGAGGAGAGGGTGAGCACGAAGGTGGTGGCCAGCCCCATGCCCATGGCGGTCTCCAGCTTGCGCGACACGCCCATGAAGGGGCACAGTCCCAGGAACTTCACCAGGACGAAGTTGTTCACCAGGACGGTGCTGACCAGAATGAGCGCGTATTCCGACATGGGTTCAGGAACCTGGGATCAATCATAGAAGCATAAGCCACCCGCCCGAATGGCGGCAACCTGCGCATCATATGGAAATAGCCGGGGCCGTGCCTTGTCGAAGCTCAATCGGCGGCGGCAAAGCACTTGCGGTAGAAGTGGTTGGTGGCCTCCACGAACCCGTGCACGCTGCCGCAGTCGAAGCGGCGCCCCCGGAAGCGGTAGGCCAGCACCCGGCCCTCCAGGGCCTGCCGGCGCAGGGCGTCGGTGACCTGGATCTCGCCGCCCCTGCCCGGCGGGGTGTGGCGCAGCAGCTCGAAGATGTCGGGGGTGAGGATGTAGCGGCCGATGATGGCCAGGTTGCTGGGTGCCTCGCCCGGCGCCGGTTTCTCCACCATCTCCCGGACGTGGTAGAGGCCGGGCTCCACCTCGATGCCGGCGATGACGCCGTACTTGTGGGTCTCCTCCGGCGCCACCTCCTCCACCGCCACCACGCTGCAGCGGTGCTCGGCGTAGAGCGCCGCCATCTGCCGGAGCACGCCGTCGTGCTCGTTCTCGCCGATGCACAGGTCGTCGGCCAGCACCACGCCGAAAGGCTGGTCGCCGATGAGGGGCTCACCGGTGAGGATGGCGTCGCCCAGCCCGCGCATCTGCTTCTGGCGGGTGTAGGAGAAGGTGCAGGACTCGATGAGCCGGTTGGTGATCTCCAGCAGCTTCTCCTTGTCGCTGCCCGCCACCGCCGACTCCAGCACCGGGTTGCGGTCGAAGAGGTCCTCGATGGCGTGCTTGCCCTTGCCGGTGACGATGGCGATGTCGTGCATCCCTGCCTGCAGCGCCTCCTCCACGCCGTACTGGATCAGCGGCTTGTTGACGATGGGCAGCATCTCTTTGGGGATGGACTTGGTGGCAGGGAGAAAGCGGGTGCCGTAGCCGGCGGCCGGGAAGAGGCACTTGGTGATCATGGCGGTCGGGTCCTTGTCTCGATTTCTGTTCCTGGTCGGTCCCGGCGGCAGCGGCCGGGAGGCGTCATTTTCGCAGATTCCAGGTGGGGTTGTCCGCCGCGTCGATGAGGTCGTGACCCAGTAGCCACTCACGGGCATCTTCGGCGTCTTCGTGGAACCAGGCCCGGGCGGAGCCGAGACGGAAGCTGTAGCCCCAGGCGTCCATCTCGGCGAACATCCGTTCCCGGCCGTAGCCCGGGAAGTGGTCGGCCAGCAGGATCTGCAGGTAGCAGACGCCGTTCTCCTCGTCGTAGCCGCCACCGGCGTCGGTGTGCAGCACGCGGCGCCGCGACTCGTCCATGCAGACGTAGTGGCAGCTCTCGTGCAGCGCCGAGTGGAGCGGCGTGTCGCTGCGCACCAGCAGGCGGTTGCCGATGAGGCCGGCCTCGGGATCGCCGAACCAGGAGCCGGGGATGGGGGAACCGTCCGGCACCCGCTCCACCTCCAGCCCGTAGCGGCCCACCACCACCTGCAGCGCTCCGGCCTCCGGGTCCTTGCAGAGGGTCATGTTCATGAAAAGGTATTGTATCTGACGCCAGTGGGATGCAGGGGCGCCTTTTGCGCTATATTGGAATGCCAGCGGGGAGGGAAAGATGGAACAGCTCGTCATCGATGTGGAAGGCCTGCAGCAGCTGCTGGATCGTCTCGTGCAGCAGGCGTACGAGGTGATCGGGCCCCGCGTGCGCCACGGGGTGGTGACGCTGGCGCCCCTGCGCTCGGTCTCGGAGCTTCCCGCCGGTCTCGTGGAGGTGCAGGCGCCCGGCAGCTACCGCCTGGAGCCGGTGGAGACCAGGGAGGGTGTACGCCCCCTCTTTGTCCACCGGGTGGGTCCCGAGAGCTGGAGGCACTTCCTCCACCCACCGGCGGAACTGCTCTGGTGTGCCGAGCGCAAGGACGGCCACCTGCAGATCCATCCGCGTGCAGCGGAAGCTCCACGACGAGCCTTTCTCGGCGTGCGCGCCTGCGATCTCGCCGCCATCGCCATCCAGGACCGGGTGCTGGCGGGCAGCGCCCATGCCGATGCCGGCTATCTCGCCCGCCGGAACCGGCTCTTCATCGTGGCGGTGAACTGCACCAGCGCCGCCGACACCTGCTTCTGCCACTCCATGGGCTGCGGCCCGGAGGTGAAGGAGGGATTCGACCTGCTGCTCACGGAGCTCACCGGGGGCGGGGAGCACCGCTTCCTGGTGGAGGCCGGCAGCGACGCCGGTGCCGACCTGCTGCGGATACTTCCCTCGCGCCCGCCGGAAAGGGAGGAGCTGGAGGAGCGCCGCCGGCTGTTGCGGCAGACCGCGGAGGGAATGAAACGCTCCCTGCCGCCGGGATCCGCGTCGGTGCTGGCCCGGAACCTGGAGCACCCCCGCTGGCAGGCCCTGGGCGAGCGCTGCCTCGCCTGCGGCAACTGCACCTCGGTCTGCCCCACCTGTTTCTGCAGCCGCATGGCGGAGAAGACCGGCCTGGACGGCACCCGGGCGGAACACTGGCGCTACCAGGACTCCTGCTTCAACGCCGCTCACAGCTATATCCACGGCGGCGTGCTGCGCCGTGAGCGGGGATCGCGCTACCGCCAGTGGCTCACCCACAAGCTGCTCCATTGGCAGGCCCAGTTCGGTACCCCCGGCTGTACCGGCTGCGGGCGCTGCATCGCCTGGTGCCCGGTGGGCATCGACCTCACCGAGGAGGTGCGGGCGCTGGGGGAAGTGGCGGCATGACACAGGTGGCAGCCCCGGAACTGGCGGAGCTGGAGCTCTTCCGCGGCGTGACGGCGGAACAGCTCGAGACGGTCGCGCCCTGCGCCCGGCGGGAGCGACACGAAGCGGGCCGGCTGCTGCTGCGCCAGGGTGACGAGGCGGCCTCCCTCCACCTGCTCTGTTCCGGCAGCGTCTCCCTGGAGCTGGTGGTGCCGGGACGGGCGCCGCTGGTGCTGGAGACCCTGGGGCCCGGCGAGTTGGTGGGCGCCTCCTGGCTGCTGCCGCCGGCGCGGGTCCACTTCGACGTGCGTGCCCGGGAAGCGGTGGAGAGCCTCCGTTTCGACACCGGCTGCCTGCAGCGCGCCATGGAGGCCGATCCGGAGCTGGGCTACATCTTTTGCCGCCGCTTCATGGCGGTGGTGGTGCGCCGGCTCCAGGCGGCGCGCGTGCAGCTCATGGATCTCTATGGCCACCCGGGGCTCTTCGATCCGCAGCGGGGGAGGGGGCGGTGAAGGATCCCATGGTGCCCAGGGTCCTGCGCGTGCGCGAGCGCATCGAGGAGATGGAGGGGGTGGTGACCCTGGTACTGGAGGCGCCCGGCGGCTTCGCCTTCGAGCCTGGGCAGTTCAACATGCTCTACGCCTTCGGTGCGGGCGAGGTGCCCATCAGCATCAGCAGCGACCCGGCGGAGCCCGGCGTGGTGCGCCACACGGTGCGCTCCGTGGGTCAGGTGAGTCATGCCCTCACCCGGCTGCAGCCCGGCATGGAGCTGGGCGTGCGCGGCCCCTTCGGACGCGGCTGGCCCCTGGACCAGGCCGAGGGGGGCGACCTGGTGCTGGCCGCCGGCGGGCTGGGCCTGGCGCCCCTGCGCCCGGTGCTGCGGCAGGCAATGGCGCAGCGGTCGCGCTTCGGCCGGGTGGTGCTCTACTACGGCACCCGCAGCCCGGAGACCCTCCTCTACCGGGAAGAGCTGGCGCAGTGGCAGGCGGCGGGCATCGAGGTCCAGGTCACCGTGGACCGCGCCGCCCCCGGCTGGCAGGGTCACGTGGGCGTGGTCACCGACCTCATGCAGCCGGGCCACTTCGACCCGGGATCCGCCTTGGCCCTGCTCTGCGGGCCCGAGGTGATGATGCGCTTCAGCGCCCTGCGGCTGCGGGAGCTGGGCATCGCCACCGGATGCATCCACCTCTCCATGGAGCGCAACATGAACTGCGGCGTGGGGCTGTGCGGCCACTGCCAGTTCGGCCCCAAGCTGGTGTGCCAGGACGGGCCGGTCTTTCCCCTGGAGGAGGTGGAGCCCCTCATGAAGATCCGGGAGCTGTGATGAAGCCGAAGTTGGCCATCTGGAAGTTCTCCTCCTGCGACGGCTGCCAGCTCGGCCTCCTCGACCTGGAGGAGGAGCTGCTGCAGCTGGCGGAACGGGTAGAGATCGCCCGCTTCGTGGAGGCGAGCCGCCGGGTGCTGCCCGGGCCCTATGACCTCTCCCTGGTGGAGGGCGCCGTCTCTGCGCCAGAAGAGGTGGAGCAGCTCCGCCGCATCCGCGAGCAGTCGCGCCACCTGGTGGCCATCGGCGCCTGTGCCACCGCCGGCGGCATCCAGGGGCTGCGCAATTTCCTCGATTTCGACCAGGTCCGGGCGCAGGTCTACCCGCGGCCGGAACTCCTCCGTTCCCTGGCCACCGCCACCCCCGTCAGCGAGCACGTGGCGGTGGACTTCGAACTCCACGGCTGCCCGGTGGAGAAGGGGCAGCTGCTGGAGCTGGTGAGCGCCCTCCTCGCCGGCCGCCGGCCGGAGATCCCGGCCTACAGCCAGTGCCAGGAGTGCAAGGCGGCGGGCACCCCCTGCGTCATGGTGAGCCGGGGCGAGCCCTGCCTGGGCCCGGTCACCCGGGCCGGCTGCGGCAACCGCTGCCCGTCGGTGGGGCGCGGCTGCTACGGCTGCTTTGGTCCCTCGGAGGACGCCAACCCTGCGGCCCTGGGCGAGCAGCTGGCGGAACTGGGGCTGGAGGAGGCCGCCATCCGGCGGTGGTTCCGGCTCTTCACCGCCTGGGCCGGCCCCTTCCGCGAGGAGAGCCTGCGCCATGAGTGAGCGGCATGTTCCACAAGATGGACGACGCATCATCCGGGTGAAGGAGCTGGCCCGGGTGGAGGGTGAAGGGGCGCTGGAGGTGCGTCTGAAGGGAGAGGAGGTGGAGTTCCTCGAGTTCCGCATCTTCGAACCGCCGCGCTTCTTCGAGGCGCTGCTGCGCGGGCGCGACTACCGGGAGGCGCCGGACATCACCGCCCGCATTTGTGGCATCTGCCCGGTGGCCTACCTGCTGGGTGCCGGTCAGGCCATGGAGGCGGTGCTGGGGCTGGAGATCCCCCCGGAGATCCGCGCCCTGCGCCGGCTCGTCTACTGCGGGGAGTGGATCCAGAGCCACCTGCTCCACGTCTTCTTCCTCCACGCCCCCGACTTCCTCGGCTACGACGACGCCATCGCCATGGCGGCGGACCATCCCGGCCTGGTGCGCGACGCCCTGGCCCTGAAGGCCACCGGTAACCGGCTGCTGGAGGCGATCGGCGGTCGCGCCGTCCATCCCGTGAACCTGAAGGTGGGGGGCTTCTACCGGGCGCCCGAGCCGGCGGCCCTGGAGGGTCTGCGCCCCGAACTGGAGGCCGGGCTGGAGAAGGCGCGGGAGCTCACCCTGGCGGTGGCCCGCTTCGATTTCCCGAGGGTGGAGCAGGAGTACCTCTGCGTCTCCCTGCACCACCCGGAGGAGTACGCCATTATCGGGGGGCGCCTCGTCTCCAGCGAGGGACTCGACATCGCCGTGGAGGCGTTCGAGGAGCACTTCGAGGAGCGCCAGGTGGCCCGCTCCAACGCCCTGCATGCGGTGATGAAGGGGAGCGAGCGTCCCTACCTGGTGGGGCCGGTGGCGCGCTACAACAACAACTTCGCCCAGCTCTCGCCGGCGGCGCGGCAGCTGGCCCGCGATGCCGGCCTGCCGGAGCGGGTGACCAACCCTTTCCACTCCATCCTGGTGCGCATGGTGGAGGTGAGCTGGGCCTTCGAGGAGGCACTGCGCCTGCTGGACGCCTACCGCCTTCCCGAACCGCCGGCGGTGGAGGGCACGCCCCGGACCGGCCGGGGCTGCGGCTGCACCGAGGCGCCGCGGGGCATCTGCTACCACCGCTACGACCTGGACGGGGAGGGCCTCATCCGGGAGGCGCGCATCGTGCCCCCCACCAGCCAGAACCAGCGCCAGATGGAGGCGGACCTGAGGCGGGTGGTGGAGGCCAACCTCTCGCTGCCCGACGAGGAACTCCAGTGGCGCTGCGAGCAGGCCATCCGCAACTTCGACCCCTGCATCTCCTGTGCCACCCACTTCCTGAAACTGAAGATCCACCGTGACTGAGATTCTCGTCGTGGGCATCGGCGATCCCCTGCGCGGCGACGACGGTGCGGGGCCCGCGGTGATCGAACGCCTTCGCCGCCGGTCCCTGCCCGGCGTGCGGTTGGAGACCCATTGGGGCGAGGGCGCCTCCCTCATGGCGCTGTGGCAGGGTCACCGGCGGGTGATCCTGGTGGACGCCATGGTCTCCGGCGCGCCGCCCGGCACCCTGCGCTGGTTCGGCCCGGAGAACCTCCCCGGATCCGGCACCTTTCCCTATTCGACCCACCGTTTCGGCCTGGCCGAGGCACTGCAGTTGGCGGCGGTGCTGGGGGAGCTGCCGGAAGAGGTGAGGGTGCTGGGGATCGAAGGGAGGGCGTTCGGGGGGGGAAGACGCCTCTCACCGGAGGTGGAAAGGGCGGTGGAACAGGCCTGTGCTTCGATATCGGGGGTGTTGGGCAGGGTGGAAGGGCTCTGACAGGACCGCTACGAGCACATCCATGTGCGCTCGACGTCGGCCATCCCTGGCCTCCGACGTCCTGTCAGAGCCCTTCCACCCTGCCTTGCGTGCTCCAGAGCTGCGAAGATCAACACTGCTCCCAGGGTAGCCCGTCGAAGCGCCAGCCGTTGATGGTGCTGCGCTGGTGGTGTTCGTTGAGGTCGCCTTCGAAGCCCGACTCCACGTGGTAGATGTCCTTCATGCCCGCCTCCAGCAGCGCCTGCCCCGCTTTGAGGGAGCGTTTGCCGCTGCGGCAGATGAGAATCACCGGTGCGCACTCCAGCCCCTCTTCCTGGTCGCAGATGGCGCCGCCGAGGAGCAGCTTGCGGATGTCGGTGACGAAGTCGGGGTTGACGTCCCAGTCGGGCTCATCGATCCAGGGTATGTGCACGGCACCCACGGGATGTCCGACGAAGAGGAACTCCATGCTGGAGCGGATGTCCACCAGCACCGCGCGCGGGTTCTCCTCCAGCATCCGGTAGGCTTCCTTCGGGGTGAGCGGCTGGGGGTGGGGTGCATCCATTGGCGGTGGTTTCCGGTTAGTATTGGGTGGATTCCTGGTCTGCCGGCTGGAGCGTCCTTCCGGGGCCTTCCGGCGGGACGTCCGAGGCCAGGGATGGCCGAGGCCGAGCGCACAGGGATGTGCTTGTAGCGGTCCCGCCGGAAGGCCCCGGAAGGGCGCAGGCACCAGGCACGATGATTATGGATTACCCGGGATAATAGCACCCTCCATGAAAACCGTTCTCCTGCGCCTGTTCGTCCGCTTCCTCTCCCTGCTGCCACTGCCGGTGCTGCGGGGCATGGGGCGCGCCGCGGGCTGGCTGCTCTACCGCGTTCCCAACCGGGAGCGCGAGACCGCCCGGGTCAACCTGCGGCTCTGCTTCCCCGGGATGGAGGAGAAGGAGCGGGAGGTACTGCTGCGCGCCTGCCTCCGGGAGACGGCCACCACGGTGCTGGAGATGCCCGCCGTCTGGTACGGCAGGACCGGAACCTGGCTGGAGCGGATGGAGGCGGATGACGTGCGCGAAGAGATCCGCGCCCTCCTGGGCCGGGGAAGGGGCCTCATCGTGGCCATGCCCCACCTGGGCAACTTCGAGCTCAGCGCTCATTTCTTTGGCGACCTGGCCCGGGCCACCGGGCTCTACCGGCCGCCGCGAAAGGCGGGGCTGGAATCGGTGATGCTCGAGGGGCGCAGCCGCCCGGGGCAGAACCGCATGGTGGCCACCGACCGCCGGGGAATCCGGGAGCTCCACCAGGCCCTTTCCCGTGGCGAGATCGTCGTTATCCTGCCCGATCAGCAACCCAAGGCGCAGCGGGGTGGGACCGGTGTCTTCGCGCCCTTCTTCGGCGTGCCGGCGCTCACCATGACCCTGGTGAGCCGCTTCGCCCGCAAGCACGGGGCGCCGGTCTACTTCATCGGCTTCCTGCGGCAGAAGGGGTCGGCGAGGTACCGGGTGGTGGGGCTGGAGGGGGACGCCGCCATCGGCGGCGAGGATCCGGAGGCCTCCGCCGCGGCCCTCAACGCTGGGGTCGAGGCCCTGGTGCGCATGGCCCCCGAGCAGTACCAGTGGACCTACCGGCGGTTCGAGAAGCAGCCCGACGGCACCAATCCCTACCGGGCGGCCCGGGAGACTCCATGAAAAAGGCCCTTCCCCGAGGGGAAGGGCCGGGGCAGGCCGGGTTCAGGCCGCTTCGTGGAGGTGGGCCTCCTTGGCCTCGCGCGCCCGCTTCGCCTCTTCCGGCGTGTAGGCACGGCCGGACCAGAGCATCTCGTAGGCGATCTCCTCGTTGCCGTTCTCGCACAGCTCCAACACCTTCTTGAACAGCGGCTGGAAGGTCTCGCTGCGGTGGGACTGCTCGTGCTCCTCGAAGGAGCGCCAGAAGGTGACGATGAGGGCCTCGCGACCCTTCAGCGGGCTCTCCACCGCCTGGCCGATGGTGCTGCCCTCGTTGGAGATGTTGCCGCTGTTCAGCGCCACGAAGCCGCCGATGAAGCCGGTGTCGGAGTGGTAGGTCTTGACGTTTTCGCACAGGTAGGCGACCCGTTCCTGCAGGTCGTCCACGGTGTATTCGGGCTTGAGGATGACGCGGTTCACGGTAACCACGCCGTCGTGGGGGAAGTTGTCGATCAGTGCGGACATTGTTCTCTCTCCTTATGTAGGTATAGATATTTCTTGTTCAATGAGTGAGACACCACCCTGGACTATAAGTTCATTCTAATAAACTGATGAAAGTTGGGGTCTTGATTGTGTGACGGGGGTCAAACTGCGAAGCGGTCTTAATGGAGGGTTAACCTTTCCGGTCCAGAATGGATCCCGGCGGCAACATGCTTTCCCCTCCTCAGTGATCCAGAGCTGGAAGGAAACGGACCTGTTGTCCAAGCACCTAGCAGGCAGATTCCTGTATGCCAGCCGACTGGACCCCCGGCATCCGCCGGGGGTTTTTTTGCGTCACGAAAGCTCGCGCAGCCTGCCGGCGAGGGAGAGGTTTCCATCGTCGAGATAGAGTGTGCCGCCGGTGATGGTGGCCTGCCACCGGAAACGTCGTGGAAGGGCTTCGGCGAGGGCAGTCACCAGGCCGGTCTCGAGCACCAGGATGCGTCCCCCGAATTCCGGCAGGTGGTCGCCGTGCTGCCGTTTCCAGCGCGGCAGGAGTGCTTCGTGGGTGACCACGCTCACCCTGGTGGTGCGTGCCGCCTTCTCCAGGCGGGTTGCCGATGGCGTTCCCACGTCGATCCAGTGGACCAGGCGGCCATCGGCTTCCCGCACCGCGAGGTCGGGTTCGTCCCCCTGGCTCACGCCGCCGCCCCGGAAGGTCATGCCCTCCTCATGGAGCAGCAGCCAGGCCAGCAGGCGCAGCACCAGCCGGTCGATGGACTCGGAAGGATGGAGGGCGGTGCTCGCCTCCAGCTGGAGGTAACGGTCGCCGTCGACGTCCGAGAGGGACATCTGGCCGTGATAGAGCCGCACTAGCGTATCCAGTCGATGAGATGGTGTTCCAGGTCGTCGGCCTTGTCCTCGCAGATGGTGCGTCCACCGATGCTGTTCCCCGAGGTGAACACCGTTTCCGGGTCGCCGCTGACCAAGGGGTGCCACTCGGGCAGGGGCCTGCCCTCGGCCAGCAGCCGGTAGGCGCAGGTGGCGGGCAACCAGTAGGGATCCTCCAGCTCTTCCAGAGTGATGGTGACGCAGTCGTCCACCCGGGTGGAACGGTTGACGTAGTCGCTGCAGCGGCAGGTGTCGGTATCCAGCAGGCGGCAGTGGACGTTGGTGAAGTGGATCTCGCGCGTGTCCACGTCTTCGAGGCGGTGGAGGCAGCACTTGGCGCAGCCGTCGCAGAGCGCTTCCCACTCTTCGTGGGTCATCTCCGCGAGGGACTTGTGGCGCCAGAACGAGGGGTCGGAAATGGCCATGGGCGCCATTGTAACGCCTGGGTGGACGGGTTGTTATACACAAGGTACCTGCAGAGAGGCAAAAAGTTGACGCTTAGCCGTCAACATGAAAGCCGAATATCACGAAAATCATGTAAGCCAATGAATGAAAAGAAGAAACACTGCATTGATCAAAAATTGGTCAATTTAACGTCGGATCCGCCAGAACAGGCATTTGCTCCGGTTTGCGCATCTTTCCCACAAAGTTATCCACAGGATGTGTGGAAAAGAGGGGAGTGACGAGAGGGCTTCAGCCGGCCCGATGGAAATGGCGGGTCACCAGGCGGTCGAGTCTCCTCAGCAGGGGAAGAAGGCGGGCCGCCTGCTCCGGGTTGTCCCGCCACATCTCCTGCGCCGCCGGCGCGATCTCGCACCTGTGGTCGAGCCGTCCGCCCCGTTCCACCAGCTCGTGGACGCGGGGAATGAAGACCCACTGCAGCCATTGCTGGAAAGAGAGCCGGTCGGCCAGGAAAGGGACGGTGCCGTGCAGGAGGCCGGGGTCGGGGGGCTCGGCATCCCACCAGTCCAGCCGGCGCAGCAGGAGTTCCAGCTGTTGTAAGGTGTCCAGCAGTTCCCGATAATCCTCTGACACGTCTCACCTGGTGCGTCGCCGAACCTGCGTGGAGGGAATTATGACAGATCGGGAGTCGCCTCCACCTTCGCAGAGCAGCCGCGAGACCGCCATTGGCCGGATTACCGTGGTGGCGGAGGGCGGGTGGATCCGAAGGGTCGTGATCGGCGCCGCGGCTCCCGGCACCGGCGGCGGGGAGGATTCGCTGAGCCGGGCGGCCGTCGATGCCATCGAGGCGTGGCTGCGCGGTGGTCCGTGGCCCCGCGGCTTTCCCCTGCGGGCCGAAGGTACGGCCTTCCAGCGGCGGGTGTGGGCCGCCCTGCTCGAGATCCCTCCGGGGAGTCGCCTGACCTATGGAGCGCTGGCCGACAGGCTGGGGACCAGCCCCAGGGCCGTGGGAGGTGCCTGCCGGGCCAACCCCATTCCCCTGCTGATTCCCTGCCACCGGGTGGTGGCGGCCGGTGGCGCGGGGGGGTTCGCCGGCCACCGGGAAGGCAGGTGGGTGGAGATCAAGCGGTGGTTGCTGGCGCATGAGTGATCTCGACGATATCGAGGCCTTTGCCGACGCTCTCTGGCTGGAGCGCGGGTTGTCGCCCAACTCCCTGGCCGCCTACCAGTCGGACCTGCGCCACGCGGCGCGATGGTTTCGCGAGCACGAGGGGACGGCGTTGCGGGACGTGGACCGGCGGCAGCTGCAGGGCTATCTCGCTTCACTCTCCCGCTCGGGCGCCAGCGTGCGCACCAGTGCCCGGCGTCTTTCGGCGCTGCGCCAGTTTTTCCTCCACGCGCTGAGAGAAGGCTGGACGCGGCAGGATCCCACCCTCGACGTGGCTTCGCCCAAGCTGGGCAGGCCGCTGCCCAAGAGCCTCACCGAGACCGAGGTGGAGGCGCTGCTGGCCGCTCCCGACCTGGAGACGGCGGAAGGCTTTCGCGACCGGGCGATGCTGGAGCTTCTCTATGCCACCGGGTTGCGTGTGTCCGAACTGGTGGGCCTGCGGCCGGAACAGGTGAGCCTCGCCCAGGGCGTGGTGCGCGTGGTGGGCAAGGGGGGCAGGGAGCGGCTGGTGCCCATGGGCGACGAAGCCCAGCGCTGGCTGGAGCGTTTCCTGCGGGGCGCCCGCCGGGAGCTGCTGGGCGAGCGCCTGTGCGACGCCCTCTTCCCCACCCGGCGCGGCGCCGGCATGACCCGGCAGGCCTTCTGGTATCGCATCCGGAAGCACGCCCGCTCCGCCGGCATCCGCAAGCACCTTTCGCCCCACACCCTGCGCCACGCCTTCGCCACCCACCTGGTCAACCACGGCGCCGACCTGCGGGTAGTGCAGCTGCTGTTGGGGCACAGCGATCTTTCCACCACCCAGATCTACACCCACGTGGCGAGGGAACGTCTCAAGGCGTTGCACGCCCGCCACCATCCCAGGGGCTGATTTGTGGTCCAGCGCAGGAAAATTGTCGGCGCGATGGGTACAATGGAGGCAGTTTTCAATGGCTCTGGATGGCCCATGGTCCTTCTGCGCAATCCTCTCGGCTTCGCTTCCGCCCTCATCCTCGCGCTATTGCTGCAGACGGCCGACCTCTCCGCCGGCACGGAGGACCCGGCCATCGACAGGATCCACCACTCCCTGCAGGGGCTGCTGCAGAGCCTGGAGCGCAAGGACATCTCCCCCTCCCCGGTTCCCGGCCTCTACGAGGTGGTGCTCGGTGCCCGGCTCTACTATGTCTCCGCCGATGGCCGCTACCTGATCAACGGCAGAATGATCGACCTGCAGGACGGCCGGGACCTGACCGAGGCCAAGGTTTCCCGGGCCCGCAAGCGCATGGTCGACGCGGTAGGCGAGGAGAACATGATCGTCTTCGGGCCGGCGGACGCCCGCCACACCGTCACTGTCTTCACCGACATCGACTGCGGGTACTGCCGCAAGCTCCACTCCCAGATGGACGGCTACAACGAACTGGGAATCCGCATCCGTTATCTGTTCTATCCCCGGGCGGGCATGGAGAGCGAGTCGGCGCGCAAGGCTGTCGCCGTCTGGTGCGCCGCGGACAGGAAAAAGGCCCTGAGTGATGCCAAGCAGGGCATCCCGGTCCCCTACCGGGATTGCGAGAACCCGGTGGCCCGCCACTTCATGCTGGGCGACCTGGTGGGGGTGACCGGAACGCCCGCGCTGGTCCTGGAGAACGGTGAGCTGCTGCCCGGTTATCTGCCGCCCGCCCGACTGCGTCGTATCCTCGATGAGAAGTTCTCTGCAGAAAGATAAAGAGAGAGGTTCCACCCTGGCGATGCCGCTGGAGGTGGCCAGCTGCACCGACGTGGGGCTGGTGCGCAAGACCAACGAGGACTACCTGCGCGTGCTGCCGGAACAGGGGATCGTGGCGCTGGCAGACGGCATGGGTGGCCACCTCGCCGGCGAGGTGGCTTCCGAGGTGGCGGTGGAGGTGGCCGTGGAGGAGCTGCACCACGGTGGGATCCTCTAGAGTCGACCTGCAGGCATGCAAGCTTGAGTATTCTATAGTCTCACCTAAATAGCTTGGCGTAATCATGGTCATAGCTGTTTCCTGTGTGAAATTGTTATCCGCTCACAATTCCACACAACATACGAGCCGGAAGCATAAAGTGTAAAGCCTGGGGTGCCTAATGAGTGAGCTAACTCACATTAATTGCGTTGCGCTCACTGCCCGCTTTCCAGTCGGGAAACCTGTCGTGCCAGCTGCATTAATGAATCGGCCAACGCGAACCCCTTGCGGCCG
>AMFO01000314.1_pt1 | contig 38257 bp, 35 predicted proteins | sample 552608 | NCBI WGS metagenome assembly AMFO01 (sample SAMN01893955, study PRJNA167987) | microbial mat metagenome | biome: hydrothermal vent | place: USA: Loihi, Hawai'I | collected 2003-05-01
GGGGTGTACACATCGTACGCGCCGGCGCCGGCGAAGAGCACCGGGGTCTGATTTCGGGCCGCCAGGGCTTCAAAGGTGGCCACCAGTTCCGGTTCGCTCAAGCCGTCCGGCAGGGGAAGATCTCCCTGATACCGGAGCGACGCGGGAATATGCCGGAACAGATCGTCCAGCGAAGTCAGCCCCAGCGCCTCCAGCATGCGCCGACGATCCTCTTCGGTATGGGGAAGATAGCTCATTGCGGTCGGTCCTGGACGGTCAGGACGGGTTGGATTCTCCGATCAGTTTCTGGTATTGTTCGGGCGTCAGGAGGTTGTTGAGCTGGGAAGGATCGCGCAATTTCAGCCGCACGATCCACCCGTTGCCGTACGGGTCGTTGTTGATGGTCTCCGGGGCATTTTCCAGCGAGGTGTTCACCTCGGCCACCACGCCGTCCACCGGAGCGTACACATCGGCCACCGTTTTCACGGCTTCCAGCGTGGCCAGCACATCCCCTTTGCGCACTTCTTTGCCCACCGGGGGCAGCTCCACGTACACAATGTCCGACAACTCGGCCTGGGCATAATCGGTGATGCCGATTTCCGCCTGGCCGTTGCCCAGATCCTTGACCCACTCGTGATCTTCGGTGTATTTCCGATCGCCGGGAACGTTGCTCATGATGCCCTCCTTGATCCGCGATGTCCACAGGGAAACTTTGTTCCCATTCTACACCCGGGGTAGGGAACTTTCAAATCTCTGCGGCGTCAGAAGCCCTTGTCGGGAACGGGAAAGGCCCGGAGGGCCACCGCAGAGGTGTCGGCCGAAAGCAACCACAGGGTATCCCCGGTCCAGCGGCTGTCCAGCGGAACCGTGGCGGTGGGCAGGGCGGTGTCCTGGACGATCGTGAACGTGGGATGCAGACGGTACCAGCGGATCCGGAGGGTCCGGGGGAGCCCTTCCTCGGTCCAGAGCGCCGCGGCCAGGCCGTACAATCCATCCCGGTGCCAGCCGAGAAACCGCAGCGGATAGCCTTGGCCGGGTTCCAGCACAAGCCGCATTGAGTCCCCGGGGGCGAGGGCCAACAGTCCCACCGGCAGTGCACCGGCCCGGGGTTCGAACGCGCCGAGAAGGTGGGTGCGCCACCCCTCGTGCAGAGCGAAAAACGCCATGCCCCGCACCACCGTATCGGGCGGGGTCCAGTGACGGCCCCGGTCGCGGCTCCGGCTCTGCCACACCACGCCGGCGCGGTACCCCCAGAGCATCCAGGGATCTCCGGGTATCAGCCGGGCGTGATCCACCTGAAAGGGCAGGGTCCACCATTCTCCCCGGTCCCGGAGCACCAGGCGCCCCAGCATCTGCACCAGGACTCCGCCGGGAAAGGGCTGCAGGTCTTCCAGAGCGGGGCCCAGGGTATCGGCCGGTGTCAGCAACGTGTCCCAGCCCTGCGGCGTCCATTGCCAGAGAATCCGGCGGTGCCCCTTTTCCGTGATTCCGTAGAGGGTGTCGTGCTGGAAGGCTGCGCGGAGGACCGGTGCCGGGAGGGTATCCAGCGGCTGCAGCGTGTCCGGGGTCACCTGCAGCAGGAAGCCGTTGCGCAGGAGGACCCGTACTCCATGCCGGGTCAGATGGGCGGCCACCGGGGTCCCCGGTAGAGGACGGTGAAAGGGAGAGGGGGTGGGGGCGGAGGATGAACGGAGGCATCCACCGAGCATCGCCCCCAGAAGAAGGGCGGGGAGCGCACGCGCTCCCCGCCCGATGCTCGACTGCAAGGGTACCGTCAATTCAGGGAAATCGTCAATTCAGGGAAATCAGGGTTTCCGACCGGGGGATCAACCGAATCTGCCCGTTTTTCCCTTTCGTGACCTGAAAGTCCAGGGTCTGGTGGTCGTTGAAGTACCCGCCGGCCTGGCCCAGATAGAACTCGTACATACCCTGAATAGAGATGGTGGTCGCCTCGTTGGGCAGCCGGAGAAAGGCCACCGCACCGTAGGCCACCTGCGCCCGGTTGCCGAAGGCAAACTGGCCGTTGTAAATCTTCCGGAACTTAAACCCCGCGTCCAGGATTAGCGTGGTTCGCGCCGAGTCCACGTTGCCGAAGGGCAGCGCCGCCGCGGAAATGCCCACGGCGCCGCCCAGCGTGGCCCGGTAGGAGCGGGCATAGCCCAGCACGCCTCCAAAGGCCAGATAGGAGGGCGGGAACCCGCTGCCCCAGTAGAGTTTGCACTGGAAGTACGTGCTGACGTTGGAGGGCACGGAGATCAGCCCCAGCCCCTGCAGGATCTGGAGGGCCTCGTCGCAGGTCATGGCGCCCTGGATCCGGGCATCCTGGGGAAAGGCCCGCTGAAGACGGGCAGGATCTTTGGGAAGGTTCGCCGGAAGAATCCCCGCCTGAAGCATTTCATCTTCGGTCAGAAACTTCACCTGAGGCGCCGGCTGGGCCTGCTCGATCAGCACCACGCCCTGCCGGCTTTCCAGGGTGGATGTGGGCAGGGATTTGCTGCATCCTGCCAGGAGCACCACCGCGAGCAACAGGCCGGCCATCCAGCCATACCGTCGCATCATCAAACCTCCTTGTTAGAACACAATGGTTTTCCACGTGCGATGGGTACCGTCCGGGAAGTCCAGGCGGACCCAGTAAAAGCCGCGATGCAGCGGCAACCGGGAGGGCACCGGTGCCGAGAGGGTGAAGATACGCCGCCCCAGCGCGTTCAGGATCTGGACGTGGGTGCCGCGGGGCAGAGGGGTGAGGAAATGCAGGGCTCCCCGTCCACCCCGGACCACGGGTTGACGGCGACGCACGGGGTTGGGGCGTTCGACGGTGGGCACCGTCTGCCAGTCCACCCCGAGGGCCACCCGGGCCAGCGTCCCCCCGTTGAGGTTCACCAGGGCATAGGCCATGCTGTCCAGCGTGATCCCGGGGGACTCCAGGAAGTCCACGCCGAACACCTCCTGTGGCGCGAAGTCGGTGGTGTCCACCCGCAGAGAGTCCACCGCATCGGCCCAGTCCAGTACCAGCCCGGTGGCGTTGTACAGGTCGCCCAGAAGCACCCATCCCATGGTGGGCAGCATGCCGAAGGCGGTGGGCAGCACCGCGATGGCGTCGCCGGTCAGGATGGGCGTGAGCACCGGCGAAGCCCCGGAGAAATCCACGTCCACCACCTGCACCGGATCGTTGGAGGTGAGGCTGGTGTCCAGCACCCCCACCACGTGCCAGGCTCCCGGAGCATCGTCCAGGACGGGGAGAAACTGGCCGGGAGGCAGATCGGCGCTTTTTTGCAGGTTCCCCTGCAGGTCGTACACCTCCAGCTGCGCGCTGCCCCCCACAGGATCCACCCGGGTCAGCCAGAGGGTCTGCGTGGCGGCATCGTAGGCCAGGCCCCAGGGAACCGGTTGACCGGGGGTGTAGGCAAGCGAAAAGAGCGGAGTGGTCTGGCCCGTGAGCAGGTCAAACCGCTGGATGTCGTAGGAGGTGTCGCCGTGCAGCACGAAGAACCTCGGCGCGGTCCCCTCCTGGGTGAGTTCCAGGAAAAAGGTGTCGGGGAGGGGCCAGGACTCCACAATGGCCCCAAATTGGGGCAGGGTGGAAAAGGAGACCGAAAGGCTGTCGTTGGAGGGATCCTGGTCCCCCACCAGCAGCACGGCCGCCGTGAGGCGGAACACCCCGGGCAGCGTGGGGGTGAAGTCCGGGAACGCCACGGTGTCCCGGGCTCCGGCTCCGACCGTTCGGGTCAGGGTGTGGTCGTAGACGGTCTGCCCGGTGGCGGTGTCCTGGATCCAGACATGCACGGGTATGCTGGCGGAAGAGGAGGAGAGGTTGCGGATCACCACCTGCACCGGCACCGGCGGGGCCTGGTACCCGGAAGCCGGAGAGAGGATGGCTTCCGTAGCCGCATCCAGCACCGCCCCGGACTGCACGGTCACGGTGGCGTTGTCCACCAGCACATAAAATCCCCGACCGGTGTCGGCGGCGAAACGCAGCATCAACTGGAAACTGTCGCTGCCCGGCGTGGGTTGAAAAGGCAGCGTATAGGTGCCGGATATGCCGGAGAAAGGCTGGTTGTCCAGCACCACCCAGGGCCCCCAGACGCCGGCCACGTGGCTGCGGAGCAGGAGCTGCAACGTGTCCGTGGGCTGGGCACCGAAATACGCATAGTCCAGCGTCAAGGTGTGCGAGGTGTAGTTCAGGTCGTTGCCCAGCACGGGAAACAGGAGGGAATCGTCGTAAGCGCTGGTGGTGTCGCTGGTTAGCAAAGCCATCACATAGTTCCCGGCGTTGGGGGGAAGCACAAAATAGTTGGTGGAAGCATCCACAAACCAGGTGGCGGGGCCCCCGCCGTTGCCCACGCTCCATCCGCCCGGCAGGGTGCCGCCCTCAAAATTTTCCTGGAGCAAGGTGAGTTGGGAAAGCAACGCCAGCACCATCCACCCGAAGGTCATCCTTCGCCTCCCTTTCCGGTTACTGCGTGGGGGTGTAGGTCTGGTTGGCCGCCTTCAACTTGAACTGCATCACATTGATCACGTCAAAGGTTCGCCAGCCCAGAGCGCGGAAGACCAGGAAAGTGGCCAGGGCGATCAGCCCGATGATCATGGCATATTCCACCGCCGTGGCCCCTTCCTCGTCCACCCACCATGCACGCAAAAGGTCCATGGGCATGCCCTCCGTTTGTGTTCTATATACGGTGGAAGGGCCTGATTGTCAACCCCTCACCCCTTGACCGCCCCGGCGGTGAGGCCCTCCACGATGCGGCGCTGGAAAAGGGCCACCAGCAGGATGAGCGGTAGGGTGACCCCCACCGAGGCCGCCATGATGGATCCCCAGGGGATCTCGTAGGGGTTGGCCCCCCCGAAAAAGGCGATGGCCACCGGTACGGTGCGCACTCGGTTGTCCATGGTAAAGGTGAGCGCAAACAGAAACTCGTTCCAGGCGGCGATGCCCGATAGCAGGGCCGTGGTGATCATTCCGGGGCGGGCCAGCGGGAGCATCACATGCAGGAACAGTGCCCAGGGCGAAGCACCGTCCATCCAGGCCGCCTCTTCCAGCTCCCGGGGCAGGTGACGGAAATACTGCATCAGCACCCACACGGTGAAGGGGAGGGTGAACAGCAGATAGGAAAAGATCAGGCCGGCGTGGGTGTTCAGCAGGTGCAGCTCCCGCAGCAGCACGAAGAGCCCCGAGAGCACCGCGATCTGAGGGAACATGGTCAGGGTCAACACGCTCAGCGTGAGCATGCGGCGGCCTGGAAAGGTGAACCGACCCAGCACAAAGGCCGCCATGGCCCCCACACTCAGGGCCGCCAGCACGGTCCCTCCCGCCACCACGGTGGAGTTAAGCACGTTGCGCAGGAAGGGACTTCCCACAAACACCGCCCGGTAGTGGGCGAGCGTCCAGGTCTGGGGAAGGATCCGCAACTGGGCCTGAAAGAGTTCGCTGGAAGGCTTGAAGGAAGACAGCACCGCCCACGCAAAGGGGCCCAGGGCCCAGGCGGCCACCAGCAGATGCAGCGCAACGTGCAGCCCTCTCCGACGGGTCATGCCGCCCGCTCCAGCAAACGAAAGCGCCGGATGTACACGGCGATCCACACGCCGATCACCCCTAAGATGGCCACCGAGACCGCGGATCCGTATCCCAGATCCTGGAAGTCGATCAGCACCCGCCGGGCATAGACGGCCAGGGTTTCCGTGCCGTTGCCTCCCCCGGTCATCACATAGATCACGTCGAACACGCGCAGGGCGTCCAGGGTTCGGAACACCAGCGTGACCCCTATGTACGGCATCAGCAGAGGCAGGGTGATCCACCGGAACCGCTGCCAGGAGGAAGCCCCGTCCAGCGCGGCCGCTTCGTGCAGTTCCGGGTCCACGGTCTGCAGGCCCGCCAGCAGCATCAGCACCACAAAGGGGGTGGTTTTCCAGACGTCCACGGCGATCACGGCGGCCATGGCGGTTCCTGGCTGTGCCAGCCAGGCCATTTTGCGGGGAAGCAGGCCCAGCGCGAGCCCCAGCTGGTTGACCACGCCGTAGATATCGTGCAGCATCCAGCGCCACATCTGCGCAGAGACCACCGTGGGAATGGCCCAGGGGATGAGCACAGCCGCCCGCACCCACCCCATGCCGGGAGCGGGACGGGCCAGCAAGAGGGCGATGGGGAGACCCACCAGCAGTTCCAGCCCCACCGAGACCACGGTGAAGACCGCCGTGTTGCGCAGTGCCGCCAGGAAGTCGGGATCCTGGAGCAGGATGCGGTAATGCTCCAGCCCGATCCAGGTGCCCCCCAGGCCGCTCAGGTCCACGTCCTGGAAGGAATAGACCAGCACCCGCCCCAGGGGAAAAAGGGCCACCCCTGCCATCGCCCCCAGCATGGGCAGCAGGAACGCCAGGATCCAGAGACGCCGCATCGTATCATAGCCTATAGATCCGGTGCGGAACGGGCAAGGATTCGAAGCCACCTTCCGGGGGTTTGCGGAGCAGAAGGAAGGGGAATCCTGGAATGCAACTTTTGGCAAATTTGAAATCGCGTGCGACGGGGCGTAGAATCAGGGAACCTTGGAAAGGGCAGAATCCACTGGAAAACGTCGAGTGAGACGAGGAGGGTTGGCATGTTGTGTGGAACGCTCCAGCCGGTGAGGGAGCGGGGGGTGGGGCACGCCGGTACGCCAGAGTGGGTCGGGATCCTGGTGGCTGTGGTGTTTCTGGTCGGGGTGAGCGGGGGGTGTTTGTCGAACGGTCCCCGGGAACGCAAACCGTTCCCCGCGGGCTACATCAATTCGCCATTTATTGTCCCGAACGGGTCCACGCTGTACTTCATCCATGCCGTGGCCTCCACCCGGGACATGCTCACCGGAAATCCGGAAGCGGTGCCGGTGGCCGAATACCTGCCGGGCCATCAGGGACAGGGGGGACCGTACTGGTGGAACACCGACATCTATTTCTCCCGGCGCCATCCTGACGGCACCTGGAGCATGCCCGAGAATCTGGGTCCCCCATCAATACGGAGCATATGGAGTGTTGTGTCTGGGTCAACCGGGAACAAACCGTGCTGATCTTCACGCGGGAGTCGGTGAACGACCCCGCGGAGAGCGGTACCTTTCTTTCCACCCGTGCCGATCCCGGTGAACCCTGGAGACCGCCGCAGCGTCTTCCCGGAGACCTGGGCGATTACGGAACCTATGGGTATACGGATGTGCACATGACCCCCGCCGGGAACCTCTATTTCTGGACGGCTTCCTCCGGAAATGGCGCGCTGTACTGGGCGCCTGCGGCAGGATCGCTGGCCTGGGCCCCTCCGCGTTTGCTGCCCGGCAGTTTTCAGACGACCTTGGATGAAACCCAGCCCTGGGTCAACGACGAGGAAACCGTGATCTATTTCAATCGGCGGAGCCATGACGGGAACACCTCCCTCTATCGGGCGGCCCGTGTGGATACGGCGCACCCCTGGGATCCACCGGTGCAGGTTCCGGTTCGGGGGTTTGCCGATCCCAATGGGTACCAGATCTGGGGCGAACCCAGTTTCACCGATCAGGGGGACATGTACGTGGTCCGTTCCAACACCGCGACGCCGGATTGGGATGCGGAACTGCTCTATGCGCCGCGCAACCCCGACGGGAGCTACGGCCCGCCCCGGAAGGTGGAATTCCGCATGACCCCCTGACCCTCTGTGCTTTCCCATCTTCCGTTTCAACCACGGGAGAAGGGGGAGAAGATCCTGCCCCGGGAGGATGGTTCGCCTGCACCTTGCAGGCTTGGCTGAGCGGAAAAGGCTGTGGGCATGTCCTTCGGCACTTGCGGGGTTTGCCGCAATCCCCTATACTCTATCCATGCTGCAGATCACGGTGCTGGGGGCCGGTCGCACCGTGACCGGTTCCATGTATCTGCTGGAGGCGGAGGAGACCCGGCTGTTGCTGGACGCCGGGATGTTTCAGGGCGATGACGAGCTGGAGGCGCGCAACCGCGATCCTCTCCCGATTCCCCCTTCACGTCTGGACGGTCTGATTCTCACCCATGCCCATCTGGATCATATCGGCCGGCTTCCCATGCTGGTCCGGCAGGGGTTTGCCGGTCCCATCTGGTCCACTGCGGCCACCCGGGATCTTGCCCGGATCATGCTGCTGGATGCGGCCCATCTGCAGGAAGAAGACCTGGAACGCGAGAATCGGCGCCGGCCCCGGCGGGGGCTTCCGCCCGCCGAACCCCTGTACGACGTGGAGGACGTGCTGGAGCTGTTCCGGTTGCCCTGGCATGTGCTCCGGTATGGGGAGGAGGCGCAGCTCGGTCCGTTCCGGTGGGTCTACCGCGATGCCGGGCACATTCTGGGGTCCGCTTTTGTAGAATTCCAGGCACCCTTTCCGCTGGTCTTCTCCGGGGATCTGGGCAACCTGGACAAGCCCATCATTCGCGATCCGGACCCCCCGGTGCTGAAGGACGTGGCGGCCGTGTTTCTGGAAACCACCTACGGCGATCGGGATCACCGGTCCTTTGAGGATTCGCGTCGGGAGCTTCTGGAAGCGCTGCAGGTGACGCTGAACCGGGGGGGAACGTGCTGATCCCCACCTTTGCCGTGGAGCGGGCCCAGGAGCTGCTGTACATCCTCCGCGAGTTCAAAGAATCCGGCGACATTCCGGCTTCCACGCCGGTGTTTCTGGATTCCCCGCTGGCCATTGATGCCACACGGATTTTCCGGGCGCATCCGGAATGCTACGATCGGGAGGCCCGGGAGGTGCTGCAGGACAAACATCGCCGGCTCTTTCAGTTCCCCGGGCTTCATTTCACCCGGAGCGTGGCCGCCTCCCGGGAGATCAACCACATTCAGGGGGGCGCCATCATCCTGGCCGGCAGCGGCATGTGCACCGGGGGCCGCATCAAGCACCACCTCAAGCACAACCTGTGGCGCGAGGAGGCCAGCGTGGTGTTTGTGGGCTTCCAGGCCCGGGGCACCCTGGGGCGCCGCATCGTGGAGGGGGCCGAAGAGGTGGAGATCTACGGCGAGGTGGTGCGGGTGCGGGCGCAGATCTGGACCATCAACGGTTTTTCCGCGCACGCCGACCGAACGGGGCTGCGAAGCTGGCTGGGACGGTTCCATGGGCAACCGCGGGTGCTGCTGGTGCACGGCGAGGAACAGGCCCAGGATGCCTTTCGCAAGCAGCTGGTGGGGGAAGGCTATCGGGTGGAGACCCCGGAGTACCGCGAAACCCTGGTGTTCTGATCTCAGTCCATCCAGCGAAACAGGGTTTCGCTCACCCCTTCGTGATAGGTGAAGCGGAAACGGAACCGGTCGCCCTTGCGGGGGGTGTACACGAAGGGCCAGTTGGGGCAGGTCACGGGGTCGCACAGCTTCCGGTCGTCGTGCCAGACCTCCACGGCGAAGCGCAGCACGTCCCCCTTCTGCCCGGCGAGGTCCACGGGGAGGTGCACAAGACCCTCCGGCCAGGCCCAGCGCAGCACCGTGGCGTGCGGGGCATAGGACACCGCTTCGGCGTCGAACAGGTCGGACACCAGCGCATCCTCCATCAGCGCCCAGACGTCAGGCGTGATCACGGGATCCTTCAACGCTTCCAGCGGCATCGCCTGTACCGTGAGCTGGCCGCCGTTGGGGAACACCTGTCGGGGCCGAAACGGCAGACGGTGCAGGGCTTCCAGGCTTTCGTCGTAAAGGAGCGGGCCGAAGAACTCCTGCACCAGCAGGTCCACCGGCTCCGGGGGAAGGAAGGTTTCGATCAGGCCGTGCACCACCTCCACACGGGGCTCGTCCCGAAAGACGGAGGCAAGCAGCCGCACCGCCAGGGCGTTTTCTTCCACCAGGTACAACTTCCGCGGCTGCACCACCTCCAGCAGCATCCGGGACAACCGGCCCAGCCCCGCTCCCGCCTCCACCACCACCCCGCCGCGCAGGGGGAGATCTTCCAGCGCCTGACGAAAGGCTTCCAGACGCCCTTCGTCTTCGTACACCGCCAGAAAAGCCAGCAGCCCGTCCAGGTCCAGCCACCGATCTTCGGGAAGGTGGTTCAGCACTTCCATCTCAGCGTGCGGGATCCAGGCGGTACAGCGTCCCGGTTTTGTAGTCGGCCACGTACACCTCGCCGGCGGCGTCCTCGCCGAAGGTGGGGATCATCAGATCCGTCTGCAGCAGCAGCCGGGCCCGCGCATCGGGTGCCCGGGTGGGCAGCGCCCAGATGCGCCCGGTGCAGAAGTCCCCGAACAGATACATCCCCTGCAGGGCCGGGATGCGGGATCCCCGGTACACGAACCCTCCCGTGATGGAACACCCCTGGTCGTGCCCGTATTCCCACACCGGCTCCCACAGCGTGTCCAGGGACACGGGGACGTTGCGGAAGGGATGCCGCCCTTCGCGAAGGTTCCAGCCCAGGTTCTTCCCGCCCACACCCCGGGGGAGGTGATCCACTTCTTCCCACCGGTCCTGTCCCACGTCGGCGATCCAGAGGTCGCCGGTGGCCCGATCGAAGCTGAACCGCCAGGGATTGCGCAGGCCGTACAGCCAGATCTCGCCCCGTCCTTTCCCTCCGGTAAAGGGGTTGTCGGGAGGGATGCGGAGGGTGTCGCGGCGCACGTCCAGTCGCAGCATTTTCCCCAGCAGGACGTGAATGTTCTGGGCGTTGTTCCAGGGATCGCCCCCGCGCCCGCCGTCCCCGGTTGCGATATAGAGCATGCTGTCCGGGCCGAAACGCAGGCACCCCCCGTTGTGGTTGGAGGCCGGTTGCCGGATGTAGAGGATGCGTCGCTCCTGGTCCAGGACCGGATGTCCTGTACGGTCGAGCAGGAAGCGCGCCACCACCGTGTGGCCCTGCCGATCCGTGTAGTCCACGTAGATGCGGGGAGGGGAATCGGGCGCAAAGGCCAGGCCCAGCAACCCCTGTTCCCCGCCTCGTGATCCCACCCGATCGGTCAGGTCGGCCCACAGGGTGCGGGAACCGTCTGAGACACGCAGCTTCCAGATGCGTCCCTGCCGTTCCAGCACGAACAGCACGTCCGGATCCTGCGGATCGCCCACCACCTCCGTGGGCTGCCGGAAACCCCGGGCCACGGGTGTAAGACGGACGGACAGGTCCGCCGACCGACCGCACCCTGTCCCAAAAAGCATGCCCATGCCGAGAAGCACCAGCCTGCGTACAAGGGTTCGCTTCATGTCCCAAGTATAGACGAGCCCGGCCGGAACAACACCGGAGGGTGTTCCCTTCTCCAGAGATCCCTTGAGCCTGGCTTAAGGCGATGCCTCCGAGAAGGCTTGACGGGTCCCCGGACACCCCCTATACTCCCTGCCGATGCAGACCTTTGGGCGAATCTCCGTGACCCTTGCCGCCTGGTGGTGGATGCCGGCGGGGGTCGGGGATTCGCCCTGACGGCGAATCTCACGGAACAAACCCGACCCCCGGAGCCTGTCTCCGGGGGTTTTTTATTGGGCGCAACAAGGAGGATGTGCGATGATGGATGATCGGGTGCTCCTCTCGGTGGACGAGCTCCCCACCCGGTGGTACAACCTTCTGGCGGATCTGCCCTTCCCACTGGATCCGCCCCGGAACCCGGCCACGGGCGAGCCCCTCACGCCGGATGCCCTGGCGCCGCTGTTCCCCCGGGCGCTGATTGAACAGGAGGCCCTCACCGAGCGAGAGGTGGACATTCCTGAACCCGTACAGGAGGCCTATCGCCTCTGGCGTCCCACACCGCTGGTACGGGCACGCCGGTGGGAGGCGGTGCTGCAAACGCCGGCCCGCATTTACTTCAAGTACGAGGGCGTCAGCCCGGTGGGCAGCCACAAACCCAACACGGCCGTGCCGCAGGCCTTTTACAACCGGGAGGAAGGCATCCGCCGATTGACCACCGAGACGGGGGCCGGACAGTGGGGCAGTGCCCTGTCCTTTGCCAGTGCGCTGTTCGGGCTGGCCTGCGAGGTCTACATGGTGCGCATCAGTTATCAGCAGAAACCCTACCGTCGCATCCTGATGGAAACCTTCGGCGCGGAGGTGATTCCCAGCCCCAGCGACCGAACGCAGGCCGGGCGTGCCTTTGTGGAGAAGGATCCGGAGCATCCCGGCAGTCTGGGGATTGCCATCAGCGAAGCCGTGGAAGCCGCTTTGCAGCGCGAGGATACCCATTACAGCCTGGGAAGCGTGCTGAATCACGTGCTGCTGCACCAGAGCGTGATCGGCCTGGAGGTGCAGCGCCAGCTGGAAAAGATCGGGGTTCAGCCGGATGTGCTGATCGGCGCGGCCGGCGGAGGCTCCAACTTTGCCGGGCTGACCTTTCCTTTTGTGGGAGAGATGCTGCGGGAGCAGGATCGGGAGAAATACCGGGTGATCGCGGTGGAGCCGGAAGCCGCGCCCACGTTGACCCGGGGCGTCTACGCCTACGATTTTGGGGATACGGCGGGCATGACGCCCTTGTTGCCCATGTACACCCTGGGGCATGCCTTTGTGCCGCCCCCGATCCATGCCGGGGGGTTGCGCTACCACGGCATGGCGCCCGTGGTGTCGGCCCTCTACCGGGAGGGCTACATCCAGGCGGTGGCCGTGAATCAGCGAGAGGTGTTTGAGGCGGCTGTGGAATTCACGCGGGCCCAGGGGATTGTGCCTGCTCCGGAGTCGGCCCATGCCGTCAAGGTGGCCCGGGACGAGGCCATCCGGGCGCGCGAGGAAGGCGTGGAGCGGGTGATCGTGTTCAACCTTTCCGGCCACGGGCATTTCGATCTTCTGGCCTACGAGCAGTATCTCCAGGGCACGCTGGAGGACAGCGCGCTGCCGGAGGAGACGCTCAAGAAACATCTGGAGGTGCTGCCCCGTGTGAACGCGTGAGCGCGTGGGTGGGGGCGGCACGCCGCCCCCACCCACGCCGCTTGATGGGTTCCCCTCCGCTCCGTACAATTCACGCCATGCGAACCTTTCACCTGCGGACGTTCGGCTGCCAGATGAACGAGTACGACTCGGCCCGGATCCGGGCCCGCCTCCAGGAACTGGGCTTCCGTGAGGTGGACTCCCCGGATGAGGCCGAGGTGGTGCTGGTCAACACCTGCACGGTGCGGGAGAAGGCCGCGGAGAAGGCGCTGCACCTGGTGCATCACGCCCACAAGCGGGGCAAAGAGGTGGTGGTGCTGGGCTGTCTGGCCCAGCAGATGCGGGAGCAGCTCCTGGCGCACGGGGCCGATTTTGTCCTGGGGCCCCGAAGCTACTCCATTCTGCCGTCCCTGCTGACCGGCGGGATGGGGGAAGAGCGGGTGTACTGCGGCGACCTGGATGCCTGGGACCAGCCCGAACCCCAGGCGCTGGAGGAAGGCGCGGTTTCCGGGTACGTGACCATCATGCAGGGTTGCGACCATTTCTGCACGTTCTGTGTGGTGCCCTACACCCGGGGCCGCGAGGTCTCCCGGCCGGTGGAGGCCATCGTGGAGGAGGCGCTGGCGCTGGAACGACGCGGGGTGCTGGAACTCACCTTGCTGGGGCAAAACGTCAATTCCTATCAACATGGGCCCCATGATTTTGCCGATTTGCTGGGCATTCTGGATCGACGGACCCGGCTCCTCTGGATCAAATTTACCTCCCCGCATCCGCGGGACATGAACGTGAAGGTGCTGGATGTGCTGGCCCGCGGGGAGCGGCTCTCGCACTGGATCCACCTGCCGCTCCAGGCCGGATCCACCCGAATTCTGCAGCGCATGCGTCGGGGCTACACCAAGGAAGAATTTCTGGCGCAGGTGGCCACCATCCGACGGATCCTTCCGGACGTGTTCCTCACCACGGACATCATGGTGGGGTTCCCGGGGGAAACCGAAGAGGATTTTGAGGATACGCTGGACGTGGTGCGGCAGGTGCAGTTTGACGGCGCCTACATGTTCATTTATTCCCCGCGTCCCGGCACCCCTGCGGCGCAGTGGGAGGACCAGGTTCCGGAGGAGGTCAAAGGGCGACGGTTGCGCCGCTTGATTGACGAGGTAAACCGGGGCATCCTCCGGCAGCGCCAGAAACTGATCGGGCAAACGCTGGAGGTGCTGGTGGATCGCACGTCCAAAAAAGATCCCGGCATGGTCTCCGGGAAAACCCGGCATCATCTAAACGTGGTGCTCCCCGGGACCTATGCGCCTGGGACCCTGGTGCGGGGCAGGGTGGTGGAGATCCGGGGGCTCACCCCGGTGCTGGAGCCGCTGGACGTGATCCCTCGCGAGGTCCTTCTGGAACGCCTGCACGTCTGACCCCTATCCCCTTTCCAAAACGGCTTCGGGGCGGTACACCGCCCCGACGATCCGTTGTTTGGAGGTTCTCGAAGAGTTTACAGCGCCAGGTCCACCCCCAGGGTGAGCAAATGTTCGGCTTCGGTATGCACGGCATCGGTGGGCAGCAGATCCCCCTGAAGTTCAAGAAAAACCCGGGCATTTCGATAGAGATAGTAACTCAGGGTCAGGGCCAGGGTGCGCACCCGGAGGGCGCGGTAGGCCGCATCGTTTTCGGGCGTTTCCACCACGTTCAGCAGAAAACTGTAGACCAGGGGAAACCGTTCGGTGTAGTTCACGCCCAAGAACCCCCCGTAATACCGACGCGTGACGGAGGTCGCCTGGTAAAAGGGGTTGTCGTCCTGGCCCCAGATCACCTGGGCAAAGGCGTCCCAGGTCTCCCCGTCCACCATGGCGTCCAGGCCGGCCCGGAGGAAGCGGTTGCCGTACCGGTTCCCCTGGGCATCGGTGAGGCTGTCCTGTCCATAGAGACCAAACACGCCGATGGACACGGGAAGCGGAAGCGAGAAGTGGGTGAAAACCACTTTGGACAGATTGTTGTCAAAGTCCCGATACGGCCGCCCGGCGTCCAGCGACCCGATCGGGGTGGCTTCGCCGATGCCGTTGCCGTTGACCACCCCCACCACCGCGTCCAGAAAAGGCAGCCCTAGGACCAGCCCCCGGTGGTAGGTCAGGGGAAAGCCGTTGGCGGCCGGCGCCATGCGGTAGATCATGTAGTCCGCGCGGGTCAACCGGGTCTCCCGCATGAACATGTAGTCGGAAATCTGGAACTGACCGAGGGTCAGGGAAAGGTCGCCGGGAAGTTTGCGCAGTTCCACCCAGGCGTCTTCGAACTTGGGCGGTTCGCCTTTTTCAAAGATGATGTACGCGTAATACCGGAGTCGTTCGCCCAGCGGCCCCCCCGATAGCAATTTCACCAGATAGGGCGACTGGAAATCCAGCTTGGCCTGCCCGAAATTCCGGGCTTCTGCCCACTGCTGGAAGCGAAAGGCCAGGGGCACACGCTCGAACAGGTGGAGCATATCGTCACCTGTGGCCACGGTGCCCTGCGTTCCGTCGCCGAAGATATACCCTTCCGCCGCGAAACTTCGGCCGGTGCTGTTCAGGTGCGGATAGGCTTTGTGGCACATCACGCAGCTGAGATCGTATTTTCGGGCAAAGGCCGGGATGGCCTGCCCGATCCGGGGGTCCATGAGGATCAGGGTGAGGAGCCATACCCCACGCTTCATGGATCGCCTCCTGTAGGTTTTGGGGGGGAAGGGGCGGCGAACCGCCCCCTTCCCCTCAGTCGTCGTCCTCCTCCTCATGCTCCCCACCGGGAAGAAGCGCGCGAAGGCCTCCTTCCCCTTCCTCACCTTCTCCCGATTCCATATCAGCTTCTCCGGTTTCGCCGGCCTGGACCACGGCGGTTCCGTGCGCCACCTGGCCGCCCACGTACCCCGTCCAGCTCACCATGACCACCAGCAACACCGGCACCACCACCAGGAGGCGCCGGAGCGGGGCCACAAAGGGCTCCAGCAGCGCCAGCACGCCGCCGGTCACAAAGAGGACCATGGTCCAGGTACCCAGTGTTTCGTGCAGGTCCAGCAGCGACTCGGCGACGCCTCGGGCTTCCGCGGCTTCTTCCTGTCGCTCGCCGCTGAAGTACGCCGCCACTGCTGCCAACGCGGCCAACACCAGCACCGCTTTGAGTTCTATGTTACGGTCGGGTTTGCGCAGTGTCCAGAGGGCCAGGAGAAAGGCCACAAAGGCCAGAGCAACGGGAAAGTGCACCACCATGTTGTGCAGATGGGCCAGCACGCTGGACCTCCTGTTTAGAATTCCGGCTGGGCCGTGGTGGCCGTGGATGCGGGCAAGGTGGGAAGATCCAGTGCTTCTTTGGGTGGGGCGCCGGTCAGGCTCTGCAGAAAGGCCACCAGCGCCTCCACTTCATCCGGTTTCATCTGTTTGTTGAGCTGTTTTTCCGCCATGATCTGCACCGCTTCCTTGAGAGACCAGACGTCGCCGGTGTGGAAATACGGGGCCGTGCGTGCCACGTTGCGCAGCGTGGGCACCCGGAACACATGCCGATCCTTCTCGTTTTTGGTCACGGCGAACCGGCCCAGATCGGCTCCCCGTTCAAACTTGGCAAATTTCTCGCCTCCCACGTTGACGCCGTAATGGCAGCTCACGCATCCCTTGGTGATAAACAGGGAGAGGCCCTTGAGCTCTTGTTTGGAGAGGGCCTGGAGGTCGCCTTTCAGAAAACGATCAAACCGGGAAGGGGTCAGCAGGGTTCGTTCGAAGGCGCCGATGGCTTTGCCGATGTTGACCAGGGTGATGGGATCCTCTTCCTCGGGAAACGCTTTGCGGAAAAGCTCCACATAGGTGGGGATGCTTTTCAGGCGAGCCACCACCAGGGACTCCGTGGCCGCCATCTCGATGGGGTTTTCGATGGGTTTGGTGGCCTGATCTTCCACGTCCGGGGAACGACCGTCCCAGAACTGGGTCACGTTCAGCGCCGCGTTGTACACGGTGGGAGCGTTGCGGGGACCGGCCGTCCAGCGGTGCCCCAGCGAGGTGGGCAGCCCGTCCACCCCGCCCAAGGCCAGGTTGTGGCAGGTGTTGCAGCTGATCAAGCCGCTTTTGCTCAACCGGGGGTCGTGGTACAGCATCCTGCCCAGCTGGATTTTTTCCGGTGTGAGCGGGTTGTCCGCTTTGGCCACCGGGGTTCCCGGCAACGGTTTGAAAAAGGCCTTGGCCTGGTTCAGCAGGGAGCGTGCGCTCTGCGCTGAGGCAGGGAGGGGAAGGCTCCCCATTCCGACGCCGAGCCAAAGCACAAGACCGAGACGACGCATCGGCATCCTCCTTGTTTGGTCTGTTTCCTTTTGTTCAGCAAGCCTGCCTCCCGGGGAGGCCCGACGGGCAGGAGGGGGGATGCTTGGATGGGCTTCTCCCCGGGAGTGCAGAAAGTATAGGGGACGCGCTTGAAGGGAACCTTAAGAGATCGCGAAAAACTTTAACCGGAGTTGAACCCGGGGTCAGGGAGCAAAACGAAGTTCCACACGGTGGACGCCTCGATCCACGCTTCGGTGCACGCTCCAGCTGTATTGCCGGACCACTGTACGAATCACGGCCCAGCCCACGCCTTCGCCCAGGGGATCCGGTACGCCCACCGGATTCTCCAGAATCAGCGTGGGCGGGCAAAGTTCCAGACGGAGGGTGGCTCCTTCCGGCGAATACCGGACCGCGTTGTCCAGAAGGTTCACGAGAAGACGGTCCAGGGCCTGGGGATCGGCGTCCACCACCAGATCCTCCTCGCAGACCCGTTCAATGCGGAGACGGCGGATCCGCACTTCTTCCTGAAAGAGTTCCAGCAGATCCTCCAGGCGTTGCTTCAGGGAAATTTTTCGGATGGAGGGCTCGGGGGTGCGCCCTTCGGCCAGGAAGAGAATATCGTCGGCCAGCTGTTCCAGCCGGCGGAGGGCTGCTTGGATGCGGGCCCGGGATGTTTCCTGCGGCAGTCGGGAGATCTCCAGGCGGAGGAGCGCCAGCGGCGTTTTGAGGTCGTGCGCCCCCTGCAGCAGGATGTGGTCGTAAAGGTGCAGGCCTTCTTCCAGCGATCGGAGGCTCCAGCCGGCGTAGACCCACCCGAGCAAAAACCCCACGGCCAGGGCCAGCAGGGAATACACCAGGATTTCACGCAAACTCTGGCGGGTGATTTCCCGGATCCGCCAGGACAGCGGATAGGAGGTCACCAGGTGGAGCGGCCCGTACTCCTGTTCTTCCCAGGTCCAGTGGAAGTGCAGGATGTCGTTGGCCGTCCAGAGCACCGTGCCCTCCGGTGGGTGGATCCGCAGCCCGCCCCGTGGGGAAAGCAGCCAGGGGGTGGGTTCGTCGCCCCGGAACACGGACCACAGGGTGCTGGGGTGAAAGGGGAATCGGGCGATGGCGGCGGAAAAGGCTTCAGGCGTATACTGATGTGCGTCGTGCTCCAGACTTTCCAGGGCGCCCAGAAGGGTGAGCATGTCCTCCTTCAGGATGCTTTCGGCCTCGTATTCCACCCGGCGCAGATGGCCCACATAGTGGAACCCTTCCACCAGCCACACCACCACCGTCACGCCCAGGGCGAACAGCAGCGCGATGCGCAGACGGGAGAACAGGAGTTTACGCTTTAAGGCGGTAGCCCAGATTCCGGACATTTTCGATGGCGTCCTTGCCCAGGTGCTGGCGCAGGTGGCTCACGAACACATGCAGGCTGGCAGGGTTAGGGGTTTCGTCGGGGGCCCAGAGCACCTCGTAGAGATGCGCGTAGGGCACGATTTTCCCCCGGCGTTTCCAGAGCTCCCGGAGGAGCAGGAGTTCTTTGCGGGGCAGGGCATAGGTGCCCCGGGGGGACGTGATGATGCCCTGGTCCAGGTCCACCTGCGCGTCGCCCACCTGAAACTGCACGCCGTGGGTGTAGGCCCGGCGCAACAGGGCGTGGATCCGGGCCACCAGTTCCGGGGGTTCGAAGGGTTTCACCAGATAGTCGTCGGCCCCGGTCTGGAACGCCTGCACTTTGTCCTCCACATACCGCCGCACGGTCAGAAAGATCACCGGCAGATCCTGGCGTCGTTCCCGAAAGGTGCGCAGCAGATCCACGCCGGTGCCGTCCGGGAGCTGCCAGTCCAGAATGGCCAGATCGATCCCTTCCAGGGATTGCTGCAGGGTTTCGGCCACACTCCGGGTCCAGATCACCTCAAACCCCGCATCCCGCAGGAACTCCCCCACCGAATCCCCCAGCAGAGGATCATCCTCCACCAGCAGGATGGTCCAGTGTTCCCGTGCCATGCGCCCTCTCCTGTACCTGCTGCAACCATGCCGGGTTCACGCTCCCGATGATGTGATCCCGAATGATGCCCTCGGGATCAATCAGGAAGGTTTCCGGGATACCCGTCAGACCGTACCGGGCCCCGGCCGTGCGCGTGAGATCCACCCCACTGGGAAAGGAGAGGTGAAACATCTGGATGAACCGCTGGGCGGGTCCCGGTTTGTCCCACACGTTGACGCCCAGCACCACCACCGTGGTGTCCTGCTGGACCTGAAGTTGCTGCCAGAACCGGTTGAGGATGGGAACTTCGCGGCGGCATTCCACGCACCAGGAGGACCAGAAATTCAGCACCACCCAGCGTCCCCGGAAATCGGACAGCTGGAAGGTGTCCAAAAGCGCCAGGCCCCCGTCTACCATACGGGCAAGACGGATCTCCGGAGCGGGCTGATCGATCAACGACCCGCCCTGCGGAACTGTCCGTCCCTGTTCCCACCAGGCGTACGCCGTCAGCAGCAGGATGACGGCCAGAGCTCCCAGCAAAATTCCCCGCAGGGCCTTCATCCCTTGTCCTCCAGCTTGGCCAGCACCTGGGCCAGTTCGGCGCGCAGTGAGCGCTGAACCTGTTCGTAGGTGGCGTCGTCCATTTTGCCGGCTTCGTGTTCCAGTTCCAGGTCCCGCAACTCCTGCAGGAGGACCTCCACGCGCGCACGAAGATCCGCGGCCGGATCCGCATGGGCTGTGAGTTCGGTGCGGTGGGGCAGGACCAGGGGTTCCAGCACCCAGTAAAGCGTAACGGCCAGCATCAGGGAGAACACAAGAATATAGATCATACCGGTTGCTCCTGTTCACGCCGTACCCGTTTCCGGCGTCGCGAAGGCCAGAGCGCATAGAATCCGCCGAACACCACCAGCAGGCCGCCCACCCACAGGAACCCCACCAGCGGATTCCAGAACAGCACGAAGAGCCCCATTTGCTGATCCTCGTCGTAGCCGTTCAGAACGGCATAGAAGTCGCCGGTCCAGTGCGGCCATAGCTCCACCTCCGCCGTGCTCATGTTCCATTTGAAATAGAACCGGTATTCCGGGTGCAGGATCCGGACGTTCCCCCGGGGATCGGTGACCTGCAGCGTGGCCCGGCTGTACCGGTAGTCGGGTTCCACCCCCTGCTGGATGTCCTGAAAGGCCACCCGAAAACCGGCAAAGGTGAAGGTGGCGCCCACGGGATACTCTTTCTCCAGCCGGTCGCGAAAGGCCGAGCTCCCCACGATGCCGATGGCGATCAGGGCCACGCCCAGATGCACGATGTACCCGCCGTACCGGCGATGATCGGCCCGCAGGAGTTCCAGCATGCCCCGAAACACGGGGATGCCTTTGCGGCGGGCCCGGGCGCGGCCCACCCGGAGGATTTCGTACAGCGTGGTGTACATTGTCCAGAAAGCCAGCGTGTAGCCCAGCAGGGGAACGACCGGCGCACGCATCCACAGTCCAAGTGCACCTCCCGACACCAGGGCCAGCACCGTGGGCCAGGTCAGGGAACGCACCAGAGCCCGCGTGGACCCCCGACGCCAGGAAATGACGGGGGCCACCGTCATCAGGAAGATAAGCAGGAGGAAGAGAGGGGGGGTCACCGAGTTGAAAAAGGGTTGCCCCACGGTGACCTTGATGCCCGTAAAGGCCTCCGATACGATGGGGAACAGGGTCCCCCAGGCCACGGTGAGGGCCAGAGCCAGAAAGACCCAGTTGTTGATCAGGAAGAACCCTTCCCGGGAAAAGAGGGTTTCCAGCCGGTGCTCACTGCGAATGCGATCCCGTTTCATCCAGAGGAGACCGGCCGAAACCACGGCGATGGACCAGATGGCCCCGGCAAACCACGGTCCCAGTTCGGATTCGGCAAAGGCGTGCACGGAGGTCAGGGCGCCGCTACGGGTGATGTAGGTACCGATCAGGGCGAACAGAAAGGTGATGACGGCCAGATTGATGTTCCAGATCTTGAGCATGCCGCGCTTTTCCTGCACGATGATGGAGTGCAGGAACGCGGTGGCGGTCAGCCAGGGCATGAAACTGGCGTTTTCCACGGGGTCCCAGGCCCAGTAGCCGCCCCAGCCCAGTTCCAGGTAGGCCCAGCGTCCCCCCAGGATGATGCCGATGGTCAGGAAGACCCAGGGAATCAAGGTCCATTTCCGGATGAACCGTACCCAGGCGTTGTCCACCCGTTCAGCCAACAGCGCCGCCAGCGCGTAGCTAAACGGAATGGCCAGGCCGGTGTAGCCCAGATAGAGCGCCACGGGGTGGGTGTGCATCCAGACGTTCATCAGCAGGGGGTTCATGCCCCGGCCTTCGATCACCAGCATCTGGGCCGGCTGGAAGGGGTTGGAGAACACGGCGGCGATGAACACGAAGAAGCTCAGGGACAGGGCAAGCGATGCATAGGCCCAGCTGTGCAGGGGATCGTGGCGTTCCCGGCGGGTTTCCCAGAGCAGCGCCAGGATGTACAGCGAGAGCACCCAGCTCCAGAAGAGCATGGACCCGTCCATGCCCGCCCAGAAGGCGGCGATGCGATAGGTGAGCCCCATGCCCGGGCTTACCTGAAGGGCTACGTACTGCAGGCTGTAGTCTGCCCGGATCAGGGCAATCACCAGGGCGACGGAGGCCACGGTCAACACGCCCACGGTGGCCTGCAGTGCCCGGATGCCGGATTCTTTCCAGCGTACACCGCCTTTCAGGTTGGCCAGCACCAGGGCAATGAACGCATAGAAGGAAGTGCCAAAAGCAAGGAAAAGCAACGCTCGTCCAAACTCACTCATGGGGGTACCTCCTGAGTCTCCAGAGGAACAGCCCTCCACCGGCCATGCCCACCAGCACCAGCGTAAGCGGGAGCACGGGAATCTCCGGGGGGGCGCCGGGGTAACTGCGCGGATTTCCGGGATTGGTGCCGGCGTCAAACTCCTGCCGGGTGGTGAACCCATCCCCGTCCGGATCCAGCGCCATCAGTTGTTGCACGGACCCACGCTCTCGAAACGCCTTCCCGAAGGGGTTTAGTCCCCCCATCCCGGAGCGGGTGAGGTGGCATACCTGACACTTCCGCACCCGGGGGGGGAGCTGCGACAGATACCCGGGACGCGACCAGGCCGGGATTGCCCAGAGCAATGCCAGCCATCCGAGATGCCGTGGGATCGTGCGCACTGCTCAATCATACGGGGTTGGGGCAAGACCATCAATGCGTCCGGGCCCGGGGATTCAGCCCCGCTTCAGGGCGAAAGGAGCTCCAGATCCAGCGGTCCGTCGCCCACCGGGTAGGTGCCTTCCAGCTGGCCCAGGGTGTCCCGGATCTCCACCCGGTCCAGGGAGAAGCGGGCCAGATAGAGCCGACCCTGCCACTCCACGGCATCGGCGACATCCGGGAGAGGCAGATGGGTTCGCAGGGTTTCGGCCGCCACATCGTACCGGTAGACTCCGCCCTGGAACCCCGCCACCACCAGGATGCCTTCGGCGTTGAGGTCCAGGCTGCCCGGATATCCCTCCAGTACCACGCTGTCCAGCACCCGCAGCGGATTCAGGCGGAGACGGTACAGCTTGCCGGGGATGGTAGCATAATCCCCCGTACTCAGGGCATACACGTCCCCTTCGGCGTCCACCGCCACCTCCTGCACGTTCACCCCCACGTCCAGACTGTCCAGCACCTGCCCGGTCCGGCCGTCCACCACCCGGAGGCCACTCCGGGCGTAGCCGTGAAGATAATCGGTGCAGGCCACGATCACCTGGGTGTACACCACCGCCAGCCCCTCCGGATTGGTGCACACGGGCACCTCCCACAGCACCGTGTCGCGCAGCGGATCCAGGGCGCTCAGGGTGTGGCGCAGCCAGTGGGTGACAAAGAGACGCCGGAGCGTGGAACTCCACCGCGCATCCCAGGGATTCCGTCCCGGCCCGACCGTCAGGGTGTCCAGCGTCCCCCGGGTTCGATCCATCCAGAGCACGGTGTTGTCGCCCGAATTGACCACCCAGAGGTAGGCGGAGGTGGCGTGCACTCGGTTGGTCCAGCGTCCGGCCCGTAAAAAGGAATGCACCAGGGTGTCCCGCTCCAGGTCCAGCACGCTCACGTCCCGCGACAGGGTGTTGAGCACGAAGAGCAGCGGGGTGGAGGCCGGCAGCGCGGGATGCATCTCCGGAGGGGTGGGGAGACGTTCCACGCAGGCTGCGGTGAGCAGCCCTCCTGTCAGGGTTATCCAGCGTAGCAAGGATCTCATGGGTGTCCTCCCATGTGCAGGACGCGTACACAGCGACCGCCGGCACACAGGAACCACAGGCCCGGGCGGGTGGGGTACGGCAGCAGGTGGCCGGCCGGAACGGTGCGCACCCGGCGACCCGTGGCATCCCGGAGGCTCAGGGTGGGAAAGGCGGTGCCCTGTAGTTTCCAGCCGGCGGCCGTGGTCTGGAGGGGGAGAGAAGGCCGGGAGGGGCGCCTTGGGGTCGCCACCCGGGTGGCCAGGCTGACGGTCAGGAACAGGTCGGCGTTGCCGGGTTCATCGGGCAGGGTTTCAGCCCACACCAGCACCAGGCGGCCGTCTGGGGTCAGAACGGCATCAGGGCCGGCGTAGCCCGCACCCGGGGCCAGGGGTGCAGGGCGCGGGAGGTAAAATGTGTCGCGCAGGGTGTCCGGAGGAATCCAGAACAGGCCGGCCAGCGCCTGATCTTCTTCCCAGACGACCCAGCACCCCCGTCCGGCGCGGACCAGGTCCGGGTGGCGGCCTGTGGCCGAGAAGGTCGCCTCTCCTCCCCCTTCGGCCCGCCCGTGAATGCCCTGCGCTTCCCACACGGCGGCCCGGACGTCGCCGCAGCGCGCGGCCGCCGGATAGGCCTGCGCCGTGGGGGCCGGGGACCAGAGCTGCGAGGGCAACCAGCCCGTGCCGTGGCGGTAGGTGCGGGACCAGATCTGCGCGTATCCCGTGCGGTCATCTGCCCAGAACACCGTGAACCCCTCGGGTTCGGGGAGCACGGCGGGGAACCATGCCTGTCCCGAGGTGTCCGCGTTCACCCGTACGTCGCCCAGGCTGTCCCAAGGAAGGCCCACCGCGCGCTGTTTGAAGTACACCGAGGCCCGGGTGAGGTTTTCGCGGAAGTCGTACCATACCACCCGCAGCGTATCCCCCTGGGCCCAGACCGTGGGCACATAGGAGTTGTCGCCCCCGTTGGCGGCGTGGGTGTACGTGAGGCGCACTTCGGGCCCCCAGCCGCCGTCCAGGAGGCTTCGTGTACGGCCGAACAGTTCCACGTTCTGGATGCCGGCCACGCGGTAGTCGTGCCACACCACTGCCAGGCTGTCCTGAAAAGGCGTGAGGGAGGGCCATTTGCTGTCGGCCGGACCCTGGCTGACGGGATCTACCTGGGCCGTGGTGCCATCCCAGCGGACCAGCACAATCCGGTAGGTCAGGCTGTTGCGGTCCTGGGCCGCGATCCATACTGTTCCCCCGGGGTCCACCCATGCGTTGCGGTGGGTCAGCCCGATTTCGGTAAGCCCTGGTGTGAAGGTGAGGCGAACCGGCGGTGCCAGGGGAAGGAGCCCCAGCAGTCCCAGAAGCATGCCGAACAGGTTCACGACGACGCCCTCCATTCCACGCGGAGCGTGCGCGGGGGCGGCGGGTAACCGTCCAGATCCCCCACCCGGTTGTCTACGTACCCCGGGATCCAGAGCCGATCCAGCAGGTGATCCATGCTCACGGCGATATGACCGCGGGAGAGGCGCCAGACCAGCCCCAGGGCAAGATCCAGCCGGGGGGGCAGGCGATCCCAGGGCTGCGCCGACCGTACGCGGCTGCCCGTGTAGCGCAGGTGAAGCCAGGGGCGGATGCCCCGCCAGGGCGGGGGAGCCAGGAACACGCTGCCCAGGTGCTCGGGACGGTACAGCAGGGGATTTCCTTCCGCATCCCGGTTGCGCAGCACGCTCCAGCTGAACTGGAAGGTGGAGGTGGTCCACCGCATCTCTGCGCCGTACAGGTGGGCACGGGTCAGGTTGCGCGGTCGCCATTGCCCGTGGGCGTCGGGGGTCCACACGATCAGGTCGTGGGCGAGTTTGGCGTAGACGCGGCACTGCAGGGGCCAGGTGCTGGACCGGAGGGTGAGGGCCGTGCCGCCCAGTCCCTCGGGACGGAGGTGAGGGTTTCCGCGGGCAAAGGCATCGCCGCTCCAGAAGAGGTCGCCCGGTGCCGGAGGATTCCAGGAGACGAACACTTCGGGGAACAGAACCCCGCCCTTCACGGTCCACCGGGTGGTGGCCCGCAGGGAAGGAAGCACCGTCCCGCGGCGGTCCTTCCGGTAGATCTCCAGGTGGACGCCTGAACGCAACGGGAAGGGCGCGACGCGCGTGTACACCCAGCCCAGCTGGAGCTCCCCCAGGGTGTGGCGTCCCATCTCGGAGCTCTCCAGCGGCTGATGGGCCAGGGTGATCAGGCCCCAGCCCCCGAGCACGGGCCGGAACAGGCGCAGCCGAATCCGCAGCGCGCGATGGCGGCTTGAAAGGTTCAGCGTGCGATCGATGTAGCGTCGCTCCAGGCCTTCCGCGAAGGCCTCCACGTGCACGCGATGCACCACGGTCCGGAAAGCACCCCAGCCCCATCGTTCCCGCTGCCGTCGCCATCCCGGTAAGCCGAGGGGGGCGGGAGGTTCAAGGTTGCGCTCCACCCACATGCCTTCCACCGAAGGTCCCGGACGGACGTACAGCGCCAGCCACGTCCCCGGCGGATCCATGGCCGGCCACAGCTGGGCGTGGATCCGGACCGGGCCCGGCGCGACCTGCAGCCAGAGGGCCCGATCGCTCCAGCCGGCCCCGGTCCCCGTTGTCCCCCGCACGTCCAGGTTCAGCACGCCCTGAAAGGCGCCCGGACCGTACCAGCCGGAGGCGCCGCCGCGCAGCAGAGCCGCCCCATGCACCCAGGAGGAAGGGATCAGGGAAAGATCGGCGCCTTCCCCGAAGAGCGAAGGCAGGGGGATGCCGTGGATCGCCAGCAGGGTGCCCCGGCTGCGGCCGCCCTCCAGCGAAACCGGGCGGATGGAGGCGTCTGTGCCGTAGGTGGGCAGCCACACCCCGCCTAGGAGGTCCAGACGGTCGGCGAGGGGGCGGGGGTCCGGAAGGTCCAGCGCGAGCGTATCCACGTGGCTCCGGAAGGTGTCCACCGGCCACGGGAGCGGACTGGCGATCACCACCACGGGGGGCAGGGTATCCGCCGCCGCCCCACCCGGGGCGGCGGCAGGAGGGAGAGCCAGGAAGATCAGCGGGAAAACCAGAAGAACCGCCCCTGTTCGTGCAGCTGGACGGTGTGCAGACGGTACAGGTAGAGCCCCGTCGGCAGGGCGGGTCGGAGGATGGCCGGGCCCGTGCCGCGGAAGGTGCCCAGACGCCGGCCGCTGGCCGTGAACACCTCCAGTCGCCAGGGCGTGGAGGCCGGAAGGGACAGACGAAGCGTGCGACCCCGCAGGTGCAGGTGGGTCGGTGTTCTCCACGGGAGTGCCCGGGCTTCCGCCACGTCCACCGGCAGCTGGGCCACCAGCAGGTCCACGGCCCCGGGGCCCACCGCAAGGCTGGCCACCACGCTGTCTCCGGGCACGTCGTAGGCCACCACCTGGGCCGAATCCCCCCCAGGTGGCCCCGGGCACCAGCATCAGCAGCGTGTCGGCGCCCACCGAGGCCACGTCCACCAGCCCCGCGACGCCGTTGAGCGGGGTGGTCTGGCCGGTGGTGGTGTCCACCCGGTACGCCATGGTGGCGAAGCTCGCGTCGTAGCCGCCCACAAAGGCCTGGGTGCCGTGGAACCCCACCGTGGTGGGATAGCCCGGCAGGGGGAGCGTGTCCAGCACCTGCAGGGTGGAAAGGTTCACCCGGACCAGGGCCCCCTCCGTGTTCCCGTAATCCCCGGTGCAGAGAACGGCGGCGATGCCGGCGGCGCTGTCCACGGCGATCCGCTGGGGGTTGACGCACACAGGCAGCGAATCCACGGCCTGAAGCCCGGAGGAAATGCGATGCACGTAGAGCATGCCCTGGCCGTAGCTGTACGACCCGAAATCATAGGCCGTGGCCGCCACCAGCACCAGGTCCCCCCAGAGGGCGAGCCCTTCCGGGGCCTTGCCGGTGCCGGTCAGGGCATAGGTCCCCGTGGCGGGGTTGACCAGCGCGATCTGATCGGTCAGGAGCAGGCTGACCACCAGCTGGGATCCAAGGGACACGGCCGCGTAAGGGTTGGACCCTGTCGGCAGGGCCAGGGTGTCCACCACGCGGAACCGGAAGGTCTGGTGCTGGGTGGTGTCCACCACCAGCCGGTACAGGGCCTGGTCCCCGGAAGAGACCACCACCACGGTGTCCCCCATGGCCAGGAGCTGGTTGCGGTACTGGCCCGGGATGGCCGTGTTGCCCAGGGTATCCAGCAGAGGGAAGGCGGAGAGATCGGCGACGTGTAGGGCGCCGTCGCCGTCCGTGAGGGTGAGCAGAACCGGTTGCTGGGCCTGCAGCACCCCCAGCAGGAGCAGTGACCACAACACACGATGCATGGACGAACCTCCTGTGTGCTGGGCCACCGGGGAGAAAGGGATGCACGGGAACGTCCCGCTGCCCCGACCCCCGGAGGCAGGGTTGGTCATGCTCCGGTGTCGGTCTCCCGGCTTCCGGCATCAGGGGCCCGCCTTCCCGGTTCGCGAGCCTGCACCCGACCCCACGAACCAGTGGCATGCTGGGTCCCCCTGCCCCGCGGCAACAGGGCGCCGGTTACGGTTGCGGGGGCAGCGTGGGATTTGCACCCACTTCCCGGCACACCGGAGTGGGGGGTATTGTACGGAACGCTCCCGGGAGCGTCCAGCGGCACGTTGACGGATCGCCCGTGCGCGTGTAAGGTGGGGAGGGGGGAAGCCCCCCGGGGTTTCACAAGGAGGGAGCCATGTGGTGGATCCTGCTTGCCGTGCAGGTCCAGCCCATGCTGGACCTCACCTGGACGGGAGGGTCCCATGCCTACACCTTCAAGGGATGGGACATCAACAGCGACGGCCATGCCGACGCGGTGGTCAGCTATGCCCAGAACGGGTTTGACAACGATTCCGTGGCGATCTATCTCCTGCCGACCAATACCCATGCCGTCACCTACACCTCGGGTTCGTTCCCCTCGGTGGACGTGGTGGGCACCTGGGGTAACGGACGGGTGCTGCTGGAGTATTCCGACTGGGGCAACGGCACCCTGCAGGTGGAGGTAATGGACAACTACACCCAGTCCGTGTTTCAGTCCCCGGTGTTCACCTATCAGGGGTACGCCTACGTGGGCATCTCCGACGTGGATGGAAACGGCACGGGCGACGTGGTGGTGGGGTTTGGTACCGGCAGCGTGGCCCGGCTGGTGGTCTACAGCACGCCCTGGACCACGGTACAGGAAGCCCCCGCTCCTGCTCGTCCCGGGTCCCCCGGGCTGGCCGGGGTGATGCGGGAGGGCCGGCTGGAGCTGGCCCGACCGGTGTCGGGGCCGGTGGAGGTGGTGGTTCGGGATGCGCAGGGTCGCCTCCGTGGACGCGTACACCAGACCCTGGCCTCGCCCACGCGGACGCTTGCTTTGCCGCCGCTGCCCTTTGGGGTGTACACGGCGGAGGTGCGCACCCGGGAGGGTGTGCAGCGGGCGCGGGTGGTGGAGCTCCGCTGAGTCGGTCCGATCCATCTGCTAGGGGAAAGGTTGTTGCAGCAGAGGGCTGCCCACCCTGGACGATGCCGGTCAATCCGTACACGACGTTTCGGACAACCCGTATAGCCTTCGGATTAGAGGTGGGCAGCCACACCACCGGAATGTGAGGGATGGGTACAGGAAGGCCCGTACATTTCAGTAGAATCCATATCCGGATGCCCGCAAAGCCTGCCTTCCCTTGATCCGCTGAAGGGTCCACCTTTGAACCGTACCGTGTCACTGAGAGAGGTGCGGGAAAGCGTGCCCAGTCCAGCATTGCCTGTATGTCCATGCTCAAAAAGCAGGGATTTTCCTGTATCAATGGAGGGTACCCCACCATACCCGGCATCGTCAGCGGGATCGGTACGGGGAAACCTGTACGGTCCGGTATGTTCGGGATGCCGATGTCCGCAGAGCCAGCATATCCCTGATTCGCTGAAGGGTTGATGGCCGACCCGGACCGGATCGGGGAAATGGGTGCAGAGAACCCTGTAGAATACGGGACGATCTACATACGATACCCCGAAAAGCTTGGACAGTAATGGTTCGTAAGGTATATAGCCAGCAAACGGATGCGGGGTGCGGAAAGACCTGCGGAAACGCCTGTAGACGACGGTATCCTCGGCACACCACCGCACGAAAATCCAGGCGTTTGCTGTATCGTACCCCCCCGATCCCCCTCCCCTTCGTCCTCTCCCACCAAGGGAGGGGAGGAGAACCCCGTGCGATGCTGAAAGAATCGCACGGGTGGCCCCAGACCCCTAAGATACAACGACAGGCGGTATGGTCGGGCTCCAGAAATCCGGTGATGGAGGGTCCCACAGGAGCCCTGCGCTCCCTCCCCCTTCATGGGGGCTGGGGTGGGGGTGGACCCGGATCGCGAGGGGGAGTCCGCAGAAGCCTGTAGGGGACAGGACATTCTACGTATGGATGTCCGAAAAGCCTGTACAATCCTGATTCGCAGAAGGGTCTGCGGCCAAACGTACCGGGTTGGCGGAAAGGATACAGGGAAGCCAGGAAAATACAGGACGAGCTCCATACGGCATGTATATCACAGGATCGCTGAAAGGTGCATCGCTGACCCGTACAGGATCGGAAAGGAGAGTACGGGGTCGCGTGCATTGTACAGCACGATCGGTACATGACCGCACGAAAATCCAGGTCTTCGTTGCATCGTGCGCTCCCTTTTCCCCTTCCCTTTCTCCAGCGACACCGCCCGAAGGTTCAGCATGTTGCTGGATCGTTTCCCCTTGTGCAGAAGGTGGTGCAGGAACTTTCGCCGCCGGATCGCCCCGGACATCGTTTGACCGTTTTGCATGGGAGATCTATACTCCAGGTATGCAACGGAAATATTTCGGGTGGATGTTGCTGCTGCCGCTGGTCCTTTCGGCCCAGTCGGTGGTGGTGCTGGGGCCGACCAGCCTCCGGGCCTACGACACCACCGGTGCCCTGCAGGTGGTGCGTGCCCTCGCGGGGTCGGCCGCGGTGCATGGACGGGCGGTGGGTGATACCTTCTGGGTGGTGCAGCAGACCCCCAGTTCCCTGGAGATGTGGTCCCTGCAGGGCCTGGTGTTTCGGGGCACGGTGACGCTGCCCGATGGGATCCCGACGTCGCTGGATGTGTATGGGGATACCCTGCTGGTGGGGTATGCCTCGCCCGCGCGGGTGGTGCTGGTGTCCCGGCAGAGCGGAACCGTACAGGACACACTAGCCCTGTCGGCGGGGGTTCGGGATCTCCGGGTGACCCGCACCACACCGCCCTATGTGCTGGTTGCCCTGTCTCAGGGACCGGTGCTGCGGTATTCCCTGTCCACACTGGCGTTTCCGGATACCCTTCCGCTGCAGGCTGTGGCGCACCTGTTCCTGCACCCCACGCTGGTGGATCGAGTGTACGCCGTGTCAGAAAGCGGCTGGCTGTACGAGGCCAATCCCCTGACCCGGGCCGTGCTGGATAGCGTGCGTGTAGGCCTGCAGGGAGGCCCGGGGCTGGTGGATGCCTTTCAGTACATCTATGTGGCCGATGGGCCTCGCCTGGTGCGGGTGGATGGGGTGTCGTTTACCGTGGTGGACACGCCGCTCACCCTGCCGGACACCCTGACGACCCTGCACTATGCGGATCCGGTGATCTGGGGGGGAACCAACAGCGGAACGGTGGTCCGGTGGAACGCCGCCACACTCCAGGGCGGTGTGGCCTTCACCGTCCCGGAAGGGGTGGTGGCGGTGGTGTACCGCACGGTCACCGGCGTGGCCGAATCTGCCCCCTCCCGAACATCACGGCCCCGGCTGACGCGTTCTGCGGGCGGCTGGATGCTCCGCTTCCCGGAGGCAGCGGATGTCACGCTCTGGCATGCGGACGGTCGCCGGGTGGGCCACTGGCAGGCTGTGCAGAGGATTGCGCTGGGGCGGATGCGTGCCGGCGTGTATCTGCTGGACGTGGACGGGACCCGGATGCGTCTTCTGATCCCATGAGCTTGCACCGGGTCCGGGCCCGCCTACTGCGTCGGGAAGAAGGGGGGCGATACGTGCATCTGGTGTTCGCCCTCGAGGATACGACGTGGCAGATCCTGCCCGGGCAATTTGTGCAGGTGCAGGTGCGCGAACCCGGGCAGTACGATCCCTTTCTCTATCGTCCCTTCAGTGCGTTCTGGGCCGAGCCCGGGAAGCTGGGCCTTCTGGTGCTTCCCCGGGGGCGGGGCACCCGCTGGCTAGTGATCCGTGAGCAGGGCACCGAGCTTGCCCTGCTGGGGTCGCTGGGTCAACCCTGGCCCCGTTTCCCCCGCGTGGGTCTGGTGGGCGGCGGGAGCGGCATCGCGCCGGTGGTCCACTACCTGCGGGAATACCCGGATGCCGTGGCCTGGGTGCGCCTGGGGTTTCGGGACGACATTCCCGCCTTTCTTTCGGACCTCCTTCCTCCGTCGGTGCCGGTGGAATTCTGGAGTGAACGCGGGACCCCTGGGGCTCGCAAAGGCCGTGTAACAGACGCCCCGTTGCCCCTGAAGAACACGGAGAGCGTGCTGGCATGCGGCCCTCCCGGGATGTTGGACGCACTCCGGGCGCAGGTTCCGGCGGACCGTTATTACGCCTCCTTTGAAGAAATCATGGGCTGTGGGTTCGGCATATGCATGGGGTGTCTGACCCCCCGCACAGGGGGCGGCCATTTCCGCACCTGTCGGGAAGGCCCTCTCTTCCGTGCGGATCAGGTGGACTGGGCCCGCCTCAGTGCGACGGGCCACTGAGCCCCAACAGCACCGTCCCAACCACCACGGCGAACACCGCACCCCACCGGGCCGGGGTGATGCGTTCCTTCCAGAGCGCCCCTCCCCACAGCACGGCRAASAGRGGRCTGGTGGARGAGAGYGGSACGGCCATRTAGAGCGGMAGGYGGCGRAGGGCCAGCARATAAAAATACATGCCGGCCACGTCGTTCAAAATGCCCGAGAGGGCCGCGGCGCYCACCGGAAGCCGGAGGGCGGGTTCCCGAAGCCGCTGCAGGGTACGGGGAGCCAGGAGCAGCAGCAGAGGGGCGGCGATCAGCGATCGCGCCAGCGTGGTGGCGAAGGGCGAGAGGTGCTGGACCAGCAGCTGGAAGAGCAGCGAACTCACACCCCAGAACAGGCTGGTCAGCAGGGCAAACATCCACCCCAGCGGATCCCGCGGGTTCCCACTCCCTTCGGGGTCGGTCCCGGTCAACCGGAGGCCGTTCACACCCAGCAGAATCAGGGCCACCGCCGCCCAGGCCAGGGGCGGAGGGATCACGTGCCGAACGGCCATCTCCAGGGCGATGGCCGACAGCGGGTAGGTGTTGGCCACGGGATGCGCGATGGAGATGGGGAGGCGGCGCAGGGCCTGAATGTACGCACTCCAGGCCACCACGGGGCCGGCCAGGGCGGCGAGCAGGGCCAGGAACCAAACGCGGCGGGTGGTGTGCAGGATTTCATGCCAGGGCCCCAGCACGCCTAAGAGGCTCAGCAGGAGGGCCGCACCCAGCAGGCGAAGCGCGTTGATTTCGCGGCCGCCCAGGTGACGGGTGGCGTATTTCACCACGGCGGGGTTGAGCCCCCACACGAACGCGGCGGCTAGCGGGGCCAGCAGGTTCATCCCCCCACCCACCGCACGTAGAGGCTACGGGCCCGGGCCGGCGTGCAGTCCGGGCACCGAATCAGCGCGCGCCCGTCAGGGAACAGGGTGAGTTCCCCTTCGGGGGCGATCAGGCGAAGCACCTGACCCCGCCGCTCCACCGTACCGAGCGCCTGCAGCCGGCGGGCCAGGGCTTCCAGATCCAGCCTGCGGGCCTGCGGGGGGCGGATCTGCACCGTGTCCCGGCCGCACAGCACCAGGGTTCGTTCGGTGTACGCCCCGTCCAGCGCCTCGAACCTGCGGTGCACGCAGACCGGACAATCCTCCCGCCGGTGCACCCGGAAGGTGCGTACCCGGAAGGGGTGGACGGTGATCCGGAACAGGGTGGCGGGCACCTCGTGCCCCAGGAGCAGTTCCAGGGCCAGCTGCACCTGCAGGGTGCCCACCAGCGTGGTCAGGGTGTTCCAGACCCCCACCCGATCGCAGGCGTCCAGCGCCTGACCGGAAGGGGGAGGAAAGGTGCAGCTCAGGCATGCCGTCTGGCCGGGGCGGATGGCCATCACCAGCCCTTCGTTGCCCACGGCACCGCCGTAGATCCAGGGGATGCCCTGCTGCACGGCGAAGTCGTTGATCAACCATCGGGTGGCCCAGTTGTCGGTGCCGTCCAGGATCAGCTCGGCGTCCCCCAGCACCGCATGCACGTTGTCCGGGTTCAGGTCCGTGGGGTGCACCTCCGGCTCCACGGCGTGCCAGATGGCCTGCAGATGGTGGGCGGCCCGTTCCACTTTGGGCCAGCCCAGGTCGGCTTCGGTATAGAGATGTTGCCGCTGCAGGTTGGTCTCTTCCACCACGTCCCGATCCACCAGAATCAGGTGGCGCACCCCCGCCCGAACCAGCAATTCGGCCTGGATGCTGCCCAGCGCCCCCAGACCCACCACGGCCACCCGGGCCTGATCCAGGCGGGCCTGACCTTCCGGCGTAAAAGCCGCAAGCAGAAGCTGACGGTGGAACCGGTTCATGGAGCCGGCCGGTAGGTGGGGACCCATCGCCGGAGGAAGTCGATCCACGCTTCCCGCTCCGGCAGGGTGCGCAACAGGGTTTCCAGTTCCTCCAGCATGTGCTGCCGTTCCTCGGGGGTCAGGGCCTCCCGAAGGCGGGCCCGGAACACCTTGGGATGCGGGGTCGGCAGCACCCCTTCTTCGGCCTGGAGCAGCTCCTCAAAAAGTTTCTCGCCGGGCCGGGTGCCGATGAAGCGGATGGGTACGTCCCGGTGCGGCTCCAGCCCGGCCAGGCGGATAAAGTTCTCCGCCAGTTCCAGAATGCTGACGGGTTCCCCCATGTCCAGCACGAAGACCTCTTCCTCGTGCCCGTCGGTCTGCACCACCGCTTCCAGCACCAGGAACACGGCCTCCTTGGGCAGCATAAAGTAGCGTTTCATGCGGGGATCCGTCACGGTGAGCGGCCCCCCCCGACGAAGCTGCTGTTCAAAGAGCGGAAGCACGCTTCCCCGGCTACCAAGCACGTTGCCGAACCGGACCGCCACGAAGCGGTGGCCGTCCCCGTGGAAGGAGGTGATGACCCGTTCGCCGAGCCGTTTGGAGGCCCCCATCACGGAGGTGGGGTTGACCGCCTTGTCGGTGCTGATGTACACAAAGGTGTGGATTCCGTGTTCCCGGGCGAGCCGGGCCAGATGGTACGTGGCCCACACGTTGACGCTGAGGGCTTCCTCGGGGTGGGCTTCCAGCATGGGCACGTGTTTGTAGGCGGCCGCATGAAACAGGACCTGCGGGGGATGGCGATCCATCCACCGGGCCAGTTTGTCCACTTCCCGGATGTCGGCCAGCAGGCATCGCAGCGGGAGTTCGGGATGGGTCTCCTGCAGGTCTCGTTCCAGCATGTACAGTTCGGTCTCGTCGATCTCCACCAGCACCAGTTCGGCCGGGTGGAACCGGGCGATCACCTGCACCAGCTCCCGGCCGATGGACCCGCCGGCACCGGTGACCCAGACCCTCCGGTTCCGGAGCAGCGACTCGATGCGGGACAGGTCCAGCTCCACCGGAGGACGACGCAGCAGGTCTTCCACGGCGATCTCCCGCGGGGTGGGCACCCGATCCGGCGAGGCCAGCCATTCGTACACGTCGGGCATGACCCGCACGTGCGCGATCCCCGCCCGGCGCACCCGCTGCACCAGATCCTGGAGCTGGGACGCATCCAGCGAGGGAATGGCGATGATGACCTCTTCCACGGCATAGTCCCGTGCCACCTGCTTGAGGATCACCGATCCGCCCAGCACGGGGACGTCCAGCAGGCGGGTCCCCCACTTGAAGGGATCGTCGTCGATGATGCCCACCACGTGGGTGTACGGTTTTTCCAGCAACTGCCGCAGCAAACGTTCCGCTCCCCAGCCCGCACCGTAGATCAGGATGCGCCGACCCCGGGGGGATTTACGGGTGCGCTGGCGGTACTCAAACAGACGGCGGCTGGTCCGAAAGAGGGCCAGTCCCAGGAGCGACACCCCCATGTCGGAAAGGAACAGGCGGGGGTCCATCCAGATGCCGGCACCGGCGGCCGCCAGCGCGAACAGCACATCCCCGGTGAGCGCCGCCAGGCTGACGCGGATCAGGTCGGGAAGGCTGAAGAACCGCCAGGGGACCAGGAACGTGCGAAACACCATGGAAGCGTACAGTTTCCAGGGGAAAAGCAGGGCAAACAGAACGGGGAACCGGCGCAGCGACTGGTGATCCAGCCACAGGGCCACCGTGAGGGCCAGGGCCCAGACCAGCGAATCGCCCAGCAGGTACAGCAGGGCGCGGGTCATAGCGTTTCGGGGAAGGCGACGGATCATGTGTCCAGAGCCCTGCGAAGGACGGCCACCACCTCCTCCTGCATGTCCGCCGTCAGGTGGTTGTAAAAGGGAAGCGCCACCACTTCCTGGCTGACTTGTTCGGCCGTGGGCAGGCGGCCGGCGTACCGGGAAAACCGCTCCCGATGCACGGGTTGAAGGTGGATGGGGGGATCAAAATAGGGGCGGCTTTCGATGCCGGCCTCGGCCAGCGCGTCAAGGATCGGGTCGCGCCGTTCGGCGGGCACCCGGATCACGTACACAAACCAGTGCACTTCCGCCCAGGGCTCGGCGGTGGGACGACGAACTTGGGGCAGGTCCTGGAGGGCCCGGTCGTACCGCAGGAACACCTGCCGACGCCGGGCGCGCATCTCTTCCAGACGGCGCATCTGGGCTTCGCCCAGGGCCGCGGAGAGTTCGTCCATGCGGTAATTATACCCCAGCAGGTCGTGCAGCAGCCAGCGTCCGCCGCGGATTCTTCCCTGGTTGTGCAGGGCCCGGAGGGTCTGGGCCCAGTCGTCCCGGTCGGTGACCACCATCCCGCCTTCGCCGGTGGTGATCTGCTTGTTGGGATAAAAGGCATAGACGGCGATGTCCGCCAGGGCCCCGGCGGCCTGCCAGGTGTCGCCCACCCGGACCCGGCTTCCCACCGCTTCGCAGGAGTCGCTGATCCACGCCAGCCCCCACCGGTCCGCCAGGGTCCGCCATCGCTCGGCGGGGACCGGATGCCCGAACACGTCCACGGTCAGCAACGCCCGAATGCGGGCACCGGTGACGGGATCCACCAGGGCATCGCCTTTGCGGAGGGCTTCATGCTCCAGGTAGGCCTCCACCGCGTCCGGATCCAGGTTCAGGGTGGCGGGGTCGATATCCACAAAGAGGGGTTCGGCGCCCACGTGGAGAATCACGTTGGTGGAGGCCACGAAACTGAAGGGGGTGGTCAGCACCGCGTCTCCAGGCCCGATGCCCAGGGTGAGCAGGGCCAGATGGAGGCCTGCGGTGCCGCTGGAGACGGCCAGGGCGTGACGTCGCCCGGTCCAGGCGCGGAAGGCGTCTTCAAAGGCCCGGGTTTTGGGCCCCATGGAAAGAAAAGGGGTCCGCAGCACTTCGTCCACGGCCCGACGTTCCAGTTCCGAGATGTCCGGGCGGGAGAGCGGAATCCGGATTTCCATGGGCCTTCAGGGCAACAGCTGCAGGAATTTCCGTTTGCCCACCCGCAACAGGGTGGGGGCGTTCACCCGGATGCGCGCGTACTCGTCCTGAAGTTTTTCCTCGCCCAGCCGTACCGCCCCCTGTCGGATTAGCCGTCGCGCTTTGGATCGGGACTGCACCAGGCCGCTCCGGGTGAGAAGATCCAGGATGGGCATCCCGTCGGCGGGGAGCTGGAAGGTGGGCACGTCGTCGGGGGCCTCCCGGTGGCGGAACACCCGGAGGAATTCCTCTTCGGCCTCCCGGGCGGCCGTTTCGCCGTGGAACAGCGCCACGATCCGGCGGGCCAGTTCGGCTTTGGCGTCGCGCGGGTCTTCCAGAATGCGCGTGCGGATCCGTTCCAGCGCTTCCCCTTCTTCGTACAGCACCAGCCGGAAGTAATCCTCCATGGCCTCGTCCGGCAGACTCATCACCTTCCCGTACATTTCGAAGGGAGGGTCGTAGAAGTTGATGCTGTTGTCGTAGGACTTGGACATCTTGAGCTTTCCGTCGGTGCCCACCAGCAGCGGAAGGGTGAGGATGACCTGCGGCTCCTGGCCGAAGGCCTTCTGGATTTCCCGGGCCACCAGGAAGTTGAACGTCTGGTCGGTGCCGCCCACCTCCACATCGGCGGCGATTTCATAGGAGTCGTACCCCTGAAAGAGGGGGTACAGGAATTCGTGGATATAGATGGGCACCCCGTCCCGGTAGCGTTTGTGAAAATCGTCGCGTTCCAGCATCCGGGCCACGGTGTACTGGGCCGCCAGTTCCACGATCTCCGAGGCACGGAGTTCGCCCAGCCACTGGGAGTTGTACAGCACGCGGGTGCGCTCCGGGTCCAGCACCTTGAACACCTGATCGAAATAGGTGCGGGCGTTTTCCATGACCTCCTCTTCGGACAGCCGGGGGCGGGTCTGGCTGCGTCCGGAGGGATCGCCGATCCGGGCGGTGAAATCCCCCACAATGAAAAGGATTTCGTGCCCCAGGTCCTGGAGGTCCCGCAGTTTTTTCAGGCACACGTAGTGCCCCAGATGCAGGTCCGGGCGTGAGGGATCGGCCCCGTATTTGATCCGCAGGGGCCGCCGTGGGATCCCCGGGTACCGAGCTCGAATTCGCCCTATAGTGAGTCGTATTACAATTCACTGGCCGTCGTTTTACAACGTCGTGACTGGGAAAACCCTGGCGTTACCCAACTTAATCGCCTTGCAGCACATCCCCCTTTCGCCAGCTGGCGTAATAGCGAAGAGGCCCGCACCGATCGCCCTTCCCAACAGTTGCGCAGCTGAATGGCGAATGGCGCCTGATGCGGTATTTTCTCCTTACGCATCTGTGCGGTATTTCACACCGCATATGGTGCACTCTCAGTACAATCTGCTCTGATGCCGCATAGTTAAGCCAGCCCCGACACCCGCCAACACCCGCTGACGCGAACCCCTTGCGGCCGCATCGAATATAACTTCGTATAATGTA
>AMFO01002639.1_pt1 | contig 37603 bp, 27 predicted proteins | sample 552608 | NCBI WGS metagenome assembly AMFO01 (sample SAMN01893955, study PRJNA167987) | microbial mat metagenome | biome: hydrothermal vent | place: USA: Loihi, Hawai'I | collected 2003-05-01
CGTGGATCAGCCGCCATCCCTCGCCGAGCCCCCAGGCGACGTCGCGGCCGGCGTCGACGGTACCGCGGGCGGCGGCCGCGATGGGCGCGGCGGCGGCTCGCAGCCAGGAGAGGAGGAGGCTCCCCTCGGGGCGCCGGACTTGGGCGGCCGCGGCCACCTCCAGCACCAGCCACGCCAGGAGCGCACGCAGAAGCCGGGTGCGGGAGAGGGCCGCGATGCGCATCACCAGGCCCCCTTCAGGGTACGCCGCGGTCCGTCGCGGCGCACAGCGCCGGCGCCGATCGGACCGGGGAACGGGTCAATCGATGGCAATCTTGCGCAGCAGGTGAATGTCGGTGAGCATCGCCCCGGTGCCGCGGACCACGGCCGACGCCGGGTCCTCGGAGTGGGCCACCGGCAGGCCGGTCTCCTCGCGCAGGCGCTTGTCGAGATTCTTGAGGAGCGAGCCGCCGCCGGCGAGGATGATGCCCTTGTCCATGATGTCCGCCGACAGCTCGGGCGGCGTGCGTTCGAGCGCGTTGCGGACCGTGTCGACGATGGTCGAGATGGTTTCCGCCAGCGCCTCGCGCACCTCCTCGTCGGTGATGGTGAGGTTCTTGGGCACCCCCTCCACCAGGTCGCGGCCCTTGATCTCCATGCTCAGCGGCTCGTCCAGCGGGTAGGCCGAGCCGATCTCCATCTTGACCTGCTCGGCCGTGCGCTCACCGATGAGCAGGTTGTACTTCTTCTTGATGTACTGGATGATCGCCTCGTCCATCTCGTTGCCGGCCACCCGCACCGAGCGCGAGTACACCACGCCGGCCAGCGAGATCACGGCGACGTCGCTGGTGCCGCCGCCGATGTCCACGATCATGTTCCCGGAGGGCTCGGTGATGGGCAGGCCGGCGCCGATGGCGGCGGCCATGGCCTGCTCGATGAGGTAGACCTCGCTGGCGCCGGCCTTGAGCGCGGTGTCCTTCACCGCGCGCTTCTCCACCTGGGTGATCTCGGACGGGACGGAGATGACGATCCGGGGCCGCACGAGGAACGAGCGCCCGTGGGCCTTCTTGATGAAGTAATCGAGCATGCGCTCGGTGACCTCGAAATCCGCGATCACGCCGTCCTTCATCGGCCGGATGGCCTGGATGTTGCCGGGGGTCTTGCCGAGCATCTCCTTGGCCTTGCTCCCCACCGCCTCGACCCGGTTGGTGACCCGGTTCACCGCCACGATGGAGGGCTCCACCACGACGATCCCGCGACCGTTGATGTAGACCAACGTGGTGGCGGTGCCGAGGTCGATGGCGAGGTCGGAGGAAAAGTACCCGAGCAGGCTGGAAAGACGCATCAATAAACCTCCACGTACACCCGTTGCCGGCGCTCGGTCCGGTTCCCGGCGGGGTCGACGGCGGCGATGACGAGATCGTTCCATCCCGCTTTCGAGACCTCGACGGCCTTCCGGAAATGGCCGTCGGCGTCGACGTCCACCGGCTCGTCGTTGATGGTCACCGTCGCCCCGACCTCGGTCCGGCCCTCGACGATGAAGAGCTGTCCCATCTGCCGCGCCGGCTCCACCTCGAGCTTGGGGGGCATCCGGTCCTCGAAGGGGAGGAGGCGGCCGGCGGAGGTCACCTGGAAGCGCCTGACCGGGCTCCACTCCGAGCGCGTGCCCATGGCGTCCAGGGCCGCCACGCGCCAGTAGTACGTCCCCGGCGCCAGGGCCTTGAGATGGGCCCAGTCCCGGTGGGGCGTGGTCGTGTTGACGTCGAGCGTGCTGCGGCCGAAGCGCCGGGAGCGGCTGACCTGGAGGATGGCTCCGGCGGCGTCGGGGGCCAGGCGCCACTTGAGCCCGATGATGGGCGATGTCTTCAGGTCGAAGACCGCGTTGTTGCGGGGAGCGGCCGGCAACGGGGGCGGCGGGATCGGGGCGGTTGCCGACAGGTTGCCGTCGGGCAGGGCGACCACGCGCTGGTTCGGCCGCAGGCTCACCGTCCTGCCGCCCTTGGTCCGCACCTGGGCGCCGCCGCTGTAGGCCGCGACCCGGGTCGAATGATCCGTCTGCTCCACGTCCACCGCCACCCGACTCTCACGGTTCACCCTCGTCTGCGCCGTGTCCGTGGTCACCGTGGAGGGCTGGGAGGAGGTGAAGACATTGATCCGTCCGACGACCATCTTCACCGCGCCGCCGGCGGCCGAGGCCGGCCGGTGGTGGATCTCGAGGAGGGTGTCCGGCGTCACCCGGTAGAGGGTACCGTCGGCGAACAGGATCTCCGCCGAGCCCTCCTCGCCGGTACGAATGAAATCGCCGTTGAACAGCGGCGTGCGCTCGTGGGCCGGCGTCCATTCCGACTTGCCGGCCCGCTGGATCGAGACCCGGCCCTCGAGGCTGAAGACCTGCCCCGCGCCGACCATGCCGGCCTCCCCGGCGCCGAGCACGGCCTCGAAGCGTTGCCGGGCGTCGTCGGCCAGCTCCTGCGCCCGGGCCCAGTGACCGACGTCGTACGCTCCCTTGGCCTGGTCCAACTGCTGGTGCGCCTGGCGGATCTCCTTCTTCCAGGTGTCGGCGACCACCCTGCCCTCGAGCTCGTGGGCGGCGCGCTCGGCGCGCTCGATGGCCCGGCCGGCGAGCGCCTGGGGAGGCAGGTGCAGGCGGCTGTAGGCGAAGAGGAGGAGGCCGGCGGCAACGACGCCGGTGGCCGTGAACGCCAGCACGCGCCGCAGCGTGTTGACGCGAACCACCACCCAGTCGATCTCGATACCGCGAGCCACTCGTTTCAGGTCTCCATCGGCACCCTAACACGTACCGTGAGACAACGGCAAGGGGCGGCCCGAGAGTCGTAAACTGTTCACCCAGCTGGAAGATTCGCTGCGCCGCCGGCCCGGTTGCGCGGCGCAGAAGGCTCGGATACACTCCCTTGTCCGAACGATCGGCCCGGGGAGGCTCCGGATGGCGCTCAAGTACCTCAGAGACAACCTCAAGCACCTGAAGTGGGTGCTCTGGTTCATCGTCTTCGTCTTCATCCTGCTCGTCTTCGTGGACTGGGGCACCGGCCGCCGCGGCGGGAGGACGGGCGGCGCGGCGGTGCGCGTGGGCGACCACAAGATCACCGAGCAGCAGTTCCTGCGCGAGGTCCGCGACACGGAGCAGCGCTTCGAGAAGATCTACGGCAAGAACTGGCCCCAACTGAGAAACCGGATCAACCTGGCCCAGCAGACCGCCCAGGAGATCATCCAGCGCGAGCTCCTGCTCGAGGAGGCGCGGCGGGCCGGGCTGCGGGTGTCGCCCCAGGAGCTGCGGGAGAAGATCCTCTCCTTCCCCGCCTTCCGGCGCCAGGACGGCTCCTTCGTCGGCCAGAGCCTGTACGCGCGGATCCTGCGCGCCAACCAGACCACCCCCGACGAGTTCGAGAACCGGCTCCGCCAGGACATCCTGCTCCAGAAGCTTCAGGACCTCGTCGGGCAGGCCGTCTTCGTCAGCGACGCGGAGGTGGAGGCCGAGCTCCGCCGGACCCGCGAGAGCGCCGACTTCGACCTCATCGACGTGCCCATCGATTCGTTCCTCAAGGGCCTGGACGCCGGTGACGCCGAGGTGAAGGCCTACTACGAGGCCCACAAGGACGAGTTCAAGCATCCGGAGCAGCGCGTGATCCGCTACCTGGTCGTCGAGACCAACCGCCTGCGGCGCCTGCTCCCGGTGAGCGACCAGGAGATCGCCAGCTACTACAAGGAGCACAAGGACGAGTTCCGGGTCGGGGAACAGGCACACGCCCGCCACATCCTCATCCGGGTGGATCCGGCCGCCGGCCCCGAGGCCGCGGCGCGCGCCAAGGCCAAGGCCGAGGCCATCGCCAAGATGGCCCGGGCGGGGGCCGACTTCGCGGCGCTCGCCCGCAAGCACTCCCAGGATCCGGGGTCGAAAGACCGCGGCGGCGACCTCGGCTGGTTCGGCCGCGGGAGCATGGTCAAGGCTTTCGAGGACGCCGTCTTCAGCCACAAGCCGGGCGACATCGTCGGGCCCATCAAGAGCCAGTTCGGCTACCACATCATCAAGGTCGAGGGCTTCAAGCCGGCCCGGCAGAAGCCGCTTTCCGAGGTCAAGGACCAGGTCAAGTTCCGCCTGCTGGAGAGCCGCGCGGCGGCCGAGGCGGAGTCCCGGGCGGCCAAGCTGGAGCGGGAGGTCCGGGCCGCGAAGCCGACCACCGACGCGGCCTGGCAGAAGATCGCTGACGAGGACGAGGCCGTCGTGCTCAACGTGAGCCCGCCCTTCGCCGAGGGGCAGGCGATCCCCGGCATCGGCGACAATCCCGAGCTGGTCAAGGCCGTGTTCGCGGCCAAAGTCGGCGACATCGGCACCGCGGTTCCCATCTCGCGCGGCTGGATCGTCTGGCAGCTGAAGCAGATCATTCCCGCCGGCGTGCCGCCCCTCAAGACCATCCGCGCCCAGGTGGCGGCGAAGGTCGTTCGCGACAAGGCCCTCAAGGCGGCGCACGAGAAGGCCGCCGAGCTGGCCGCCAAGTGGCGGGCCGGGGCGGACGGCCAAGCCCTGGCGCGGGCGGTCGGCACCCGGGTGATCTCGGTGCGCAGCCACCGCCGGCGGACGGCGGTGCCCGGGCTGGGGGTGGTCGAGGCCCTGGACCGGGCGGTCTTTGCGGCCAGGGACGGCGACGTGGTCGGGCCCGTGGACCTCGGTGACCGGGGTGTCGCCGTGGCCAAGATCGTCGCCGTGAAGAAGCTTTCGGCCGCGGAGCTGGCCGCCGGGATGCCGGCGGTCCGCAAGCGCCTGGAGGCCGAGCGGGCGAACGCGCTGTTGGGATCGATCCTCAACGAGCGCCGCCGCAACACCGTGGTGGCGGTGGACAGCGAGATCATCCAGCGCTTCGCGCCGAAGGGTGACCAGGGGTAGGCCTCGATGATCGGCCGCCTCGAGGGTGATCTCCACCAGCTGCGGCCGGGGGAGGTGATCGTCGAGGCCGGGGGTGTCGGTTACCGGGTGCAGATCACCCTCCGGGCCTTCGAGGAGCTCAGCCACCGGGAACGGGCGGCGCTGTGGATCCACACCCTGGTGCGGGCGGACGCCATCACCCTGTACGGGTTCCCGACCCGCGAGGAGCTGGAGGCCTTCCAGCGGCTCATCGGCGTGGCCGGCGTGGGTCCGCGGACCGCCCTCGCCGTGCTCTCCGGTCTCACCCCGGCGGAGCTCGGCCGGGTGGTCGAGTCCGGGGACGCCGCCCGCCTGCAGCGGGTTCCGGGGGTGGGCCGCAAGACGGCCGATCGGATCGTGCTCGAGCTCGAGGGCAGGCTGGAGGCGGGCGTCGGCGGGGGCGGGATGGATGTCAGGCAGGACGCCGTATCGGCCCTGGTCAACCTCGGGTACGGCGCGCGCGAGGCGGGCCGGGCGGTGGACCGTGCCGCCGGCGAGGAGGGGCTCGAGCTGGGCGAGCTGCTGCGGCGGGCCCTGCAGATCCTGACGGCCTCATGACGGACGACACGCTCGCCCCGACCGCGCAACCCGGCGAAGGCGCCTTCGAGGAGAGCCTGCGGCCGCGCCGCCTGGAGGAGTTCGTCGGCCAGCCCAGGCTGACCGGCAACCTCAAGATCTTCGTCAATGCCGCGCGTGACCGGGGCGACGTGCTCGACCACGTGCTCTTCGCCGGGCCGCCCGGGCTCGGCAAGACGACCCTGGCGACCATCATCGCGGTAGAGATGGGGGCGGAGCTCCACGTGACCTCCGGGCCGGTGCTGGAGCGGGCCGGTGACCTGGCGGCGATCCTCACCAACCTCCAGGCCGGGGACGTGCTCTTCATCGACGAGATCCACCGCCTGAGTCCGGCGGTGGAGGAGATCCTCTACCCGGCCATGGAGGACTTCGAGCTCGACCTCGTGATCGGCCAGGGGCCGGCGGCCCGCAGCGTCCGGCTCAGCCTGCCGCGCTTCACCCTGGTGGGCGCGACCACCCGCATGGGCCTGATCACCGCGCCGCTGCGCGACCGCTTCGGCATCGTCCACCGCCTCGGCTTCTACCGCGCGGAAGACCTGACCACCATCGTCCACCGGTCGGCCCGAATCCTCGGTATCCCGGTGGCGCCCGAGGCGGCCGAGGAGATCGCCCGCCGTTCCCGGGGCACGCCGCGGATCGCCAACCGTCTGCTGCGCCGCGTCCGCGATTTCGCCCACCACCTCGGCGAGACCGAGGTCAGCCTCAAGGCGGCGCGATGGGGCCTGGAGCAGATGGAGGTCGACGCCTTCGGGCTCGATCCCATGGACCGGCGCCTCCTGGTCACCATCATCGAGCGGTACGGCGGCGGGCCGGTGGGTCTGAAGGCGCTGGCGGCGTCCATGGGCGAGGACACGGGGACCCTGGAGGACATCCACGAGCCCTACCTGCTCCAGATCGGCCTCCTCCAGCGGACGCCCCGCGGCCGCGTGGCCACCCCCCTGGCGTACCGCCACCTGGGGCTGCCGGGCGGCTCCGGGCCGCTCTTCGAGGAGGGCCCATGACCGGCCCGGTGCCGGTGATCTTCAACCCGGTGGCGGGCAGGGGCCGCCTGCTGCACCAGCGGGGGCCGCTGGAGGCCGCGGCCGAGAGGGTCGGGATCAGGCTCGACTGGTGGCCCACCGAGGCGCCGGGCCACGCCGTGGAGCTGGCCCGCCGGGCGGCGGCGGCCAGGCGCGATCTGGTTTTCGCCTTCGGCGGCGACGGCACCTACAACGAGGTCGCCCGCGGGCTGCTGGGGAGCGGGACGGCCATGGGACTGCTGCCCGGGGGCACCACCTCGGTGCTCGCCCACGAGCTCGGCATCCCCCGGCCCGCGGCCGAGGCGCTGGGCCATCTCGTCGGCGGCGAGGACCGGCTGATGAGCGTCGGGCGCACCGACCGCGGGGACATCTTCTTGCTCATGCTCTCGGCCGGTCCCGACTCGGTGATCCTCAGCCACCTTCCGGAGTGGCTCAAGCGGTACGGGGGCAAGACCGGCATCACCTTCCAGGCGGTGTTCGAGTTCGTCCGCGGCGGCCTGCCCCGGGTCCGGGTGCGGAGCGAGGACGGCTGGGAGGTCGGTGGCGGATGGGTGATCGTGGGCAACTCCCGCTGCTACGGCGGTCCCTTCTACGCCACGCCGGAGGCCGACCCCTTCGTTCCCGAGTTCGAGATCGTGGTCCAGCAGGCGGTGGGCCGCCTGGCGGCGGTGCCGTTCTTCTTCTCGATCCCGAGCATGCGTCACCTCAAGCGGCGGGACGTCGTGCGCCGCCACGTGACCCGGCTCGTCATCGAGCCCGCCCCCGGCGAGGAGAGCGTCCCCTACCAGATCGACGGCGATCCGGCCGGCGTCCTGCCGGTCGAGGTGTGGCCCGAGCCGGCCCGCCTCAAGGTGCGCCTGCCCGCGGCGTCAGGCTGACGCCTCCGCGAACAGGTCCGTGGAGATGTAACGCTCGGCGAGGTCCGGCGCGATGAAGACGATCAGCCTGCCCTCCATCTCCGGCCGGGCAGCCACCTGGAGGGCCGCCCAGCACGCCGCGCCGCTGGAGATCCCGGCCAAGATCCCCTCATCGCAGGCCAGCCGGCGGGCGGTGGCGAAGGCGTCCTCGTTGGCCACCTGGACGGTCTCGTCGATCAGCGAGACGTCGAGGTTCTCCGGGATGAACCCGGCGCCGATGCCCTGGATCTTGTGCGAGCCGGGCTCGCCCCCCGAGATCACCGGCGAGTCGACGGGCTCCACGGCCACGATGCGGGTGGCCGGGCGGCGGAATTTCCAGACCCTGCCGACCCCGGTGAGCGTGCCCCCGGTGCCGACCCCGGCCACGAAGACGTCCATGCCCCCCTCGGTGTCGCGCCACAGCTCCTCGGCCGTCGTGTGCTCGTGCACGTACGGGTTGGCGGGATTGACGAACTGCTGGGGCATCACCGCGCCCGGCGTCGAGGCGACGATCTCCTCCGCCCGGGCCGTCGCCCCCGGCATGCCCTCGGCGGCGGGGGTGAGGACGACCTCGGCGCCGAGATGGCGGAGCAGCCGCCGCCGCTCCACGGACATGGAGTCGGGCATGGTCAGGATACAGCGGTAGCCCCTGGCGGCGGCGATCATGGCGAGGGCGATGCCGGTGTTGCCGGAGGTCGGCTCGACGATGGTGGATTCCCCCGGCCGCAGCCGACCCTCCCGCTCCAGGGCCTCGATCATGGCGACGCCGATCCGGTCCTTCACCGACTTGCCGGGGTTGAACATCTCCAGCTTGGCGGCGACGGTGGCGGGGAGCCCTGCGGCGAGCCGGTTCAGCCGCACCAGCGGCGTGTCTCCGACCAGGGACGAGACGTTGGATGCAATTCTCATCGATCCTCCTAGATCACGTAGTTCGGTACGGTATGGGCCTCGTTCTCCCAGGCGACGAGGTCGGCGACGCTCAGCCGCCGGAGGGTGTCGGTCAGGGTCTCCGAAAGCACGCGGTCGAGCCGCTCGAGCACCGGGCCGGCCTCGCAGCCCCCGGCCGGGAGCGGCAGCACGTCGGCCAGGCTGATGGCCGCCGCGTCCCGGGCCAGCCGCAGCCCGCCCATGGGTCCCCGCCTGGACAGCACGAGGCCGTCGCGGACCAGGCCGCTCGCCACGTGGGCGAGGAAGGACTCCGGGATACCCCGGCGGCGGGCGATCTCGCGCTTGGTCATCGGCCCGTCGCGGTGCCGGGCGAGCTCGAGCAACGTGAGCAGTCGATAGCGCTGGGTTCGATTCATGCGAATCATGAGCATCATCATAGCTTATACCTTCGAGAGGTCAAGGTCGAGCGGCCCTGGATTGAAGTTTCCCCAAGATTGAGCGAGCGATCTCCGAAAGTTATCGTGTCACCGAAGCTTCTTCCATGGCCGTGGATGGCACGGGCCCTTGGGAGCGTCGCGCCCATCGCCGCGGCCTGGGCCGCGGCGACGCGGTGCGCTCGGCGGACCGGGTGGCCGCGAGCGTCCCCCCGTCCCGCCGCCGCACCCTTCGTTGAGATCATCTTTTGCCCTGTCATTGCGAGGAGCCGGGCACAGCCCGGCGACGTGGCAATCCCTGGCAGGGCTGGAGCGCGCTACGATGTTCTCCGCGAGGGGGTCCAATCGTGATGGGATTGCTTCGTCGGATTCCTCGGAATCCTCCTCGCAATGACAAGAGGAGGGGAGCGCGCTCCGGGGTGCTCCGTGGCGGTGCCCGATCGTGGGGGGCCCCGTCGCTCGTCCCTGGCGGGCCTTCGCTCGGGACGCCGTTCCACCATGGGCGGCGAAGCCGCCCGGTGTCACGGCGCTTCGCTCGGGACGCCGTTCGACAGCGGGCAGCGGAGCCGCCCTGCCTCACGGCGCTCAGACCTTGCGGCGCAGGGCCAGCGCCTGGGTCAGGGTGGCCTGGTCCACGGCGCCGATCTCCCCGCCCATGGGCACGCCCGAGGCGGGGCGGCTGACCTCGACGCCGAAGGGCTCGAGCAGGCCGGCGACGTACAGAGCGGTGGTCTCCCCCTCCACGGTGGGATTGGTGGCGAGGATGACCTCGCGCACGCCGCCGGCCCGGACCCGCTCGACGAGGGCGTCGATGGTGAGGTCCTCGGGGCCGACGCCGTGGAGCGGCGACAGGTGGCCCAGAAGCGCGTGGTAAAGGCCCCGGTAGGCGCCGGTCTCCTCCACCCGCCAGGCGGTGGTCGGCTCCTCGACCACCAGGATGGTGTCCCGCTCCCGGCCGGGGTCGCTGCACACCGGGCACGGGTCCTCGGCGCTGAGCAGGAAGCAGGTGGAGCAGAGCCGGACCTCCCGGCGCAGCCGGGCCAGGGCGTCGGCCAGGGCCGCCACCTCCTCCTCGGGGCAGGTGAGCAGGTGCTCCACCAGGCGCCGGGCCGAGCGCGGGCCGATCCCGGGCAGGCGCCCGAGGTGGGTCAGCAGACGGCGGACGGCCTCGGGCCGCAGGTCCATCAGGACGGCTCCCGGTCCGGGGTGACGGCCACCACCTCACCGCCGACGATGCGGAGGAAGGCGGCCACGCCCTCGTCGGCCTCGGCGGCGGCGATCCCGGCCGCCCCGGCCCCATCGGCTCCCTCCACCCGGATCGACACCTCCCGGCAGCCGGGCAGCACCCGGCGCGCGGTGGCGGCGAGGACGGCGCTCACCTCGTCCGAGCGCAGGAACCGTGCGAGGCGCTCCATCCCCGCCGGGAAAGCCAGGCTCAGGACGCCGTCCTCGAGCTCCACCCGCGCCCGCTCCACCGCCCCCGCCACCCGCGGCCGGCTGTCCCACAGGGCGTCGCCGAGCACCCGCCCGGGCGAGCCCGGCGGGTGGACGCTCTCGGCCCGCGCGGCGGCCGCCGGGCCCGTCCCGCCCCCCGGGGTCGCGGGCTTGCCCGCCCCGCCGCCGGCCGCCGCCGGCGCCGCCTCCGAACCGGCGAGCAGCGCCTCCACCCGCCGCACGGACGGCCAGCGGGCCAGACGCAGGCAGGCCACCTCGAGGGCCAGGTCCCGGTTGGACGCCTGGCGAACCACGGGCTCCTGCTCCACCCACAGGCCGAGCATGCGGGTGAGGGCGGAGGTGTCGAGGCGCGCGGCCACGGCCTCCAGGCGGGCCCGGTGCTCGGGTGCCAACCCGGCGTCGAGCTCCTGGCCCAGGGCGAGGGCGAGGCACAGGTGCAAAAAGCGCCCCACCTCGTCGTACAGCACCACCACGTCGTGGCCGGCGGCCAGCTCGCCGCGCAGCAGCGCCAGGGCCGCCGCGGCCTCGCCGTCGATCATGGCGGCCACCAGCTCGGCAATCTTCTCGCTGCGGGGCACGCCGAGGACCGCGGCCACGGCCGCCTCGTCGATGGCGTCCCCGGAGAAGGCGCGCAGCTGGTCGATCAGCGACAGGGCGTCGCGGACGCTGCCGCCGGCGGCCCGGGCGACGGCGGCCGCCGCCTCCGGGGAAAGGTCGAAGCCCTCGGCGGCGGCCACGGCGGCCAGGTGGGCGGCGATCCGGGGGGCGCTCACCGGCCGGAACTCCAGCTGCTGGCAGCGGGAGAGGATGGTCGCCGGCACCTTGTGCCGCTCGGTGGTGGCGAAGATCCAGAGGATGTACTCCGGCGGCTCCTCCAGGCTCTTCAGCAGGGCGTTGAACGCGCCCTTGGAGAGCATGTGGACCTCATCGACGATGATCACCCGGTAGCGGTCACGGGTGGGCCGGTAGCGCAACAGCTCCTGCAGCTCGCGGACGTTGTCGACGCCGGTGTGGGTGGCGGCGTCGATCTCCACCACGTCCAGGCTCGAGCCGGCGGTGATCTCGCGGCAGGAGAGGCATTCCCCGCACGGCTCGGGCGTCGGGCCCTGCTCGCAGTTCACGGCCTTGGCGAGCAGGCGCGCGGCCGTGGTCTTGCCCACGCCGCGCAGGCCGGAGAACAGGTAGGCGTGGCCCAGGGTACCGGCGGCGAGGGCGTTCTTGAGGGTCTGCACCACCGCCTCCTGGCCGATGAGGTCGGCGAAGCGCTGCGGGCGCCAGGTGCGGGCGAGGACCTGGTAGACCATGGGGCCGATGGTAACCCGGATCACGCCGCCGGCCAACAGCCGCCGGCCGGGGTGTCTCGGGACGCGGTCTGCGGTACACTGACCGCTGAGAACTGAAATCAGGAGACTCCGGGAGGTCACCGTGAAAGAATATGGCAAGACAATCGCCCTGATGCTGATGATTGCGCTCGCGGCCGGAGCGGCCCTGGCGCTCAACCCGGGCACCGACCTTTACGTGCCGGCGGCCGCCCGGGTGACCGGCGTCCAGAACGGCGTCACCCTCAACTGGAAGACCGATCTTTACATCTTCAACCCGGGCACGGCGGCGGTGAGCGTGGACGTGTACTGGCTGCCCCGGGACACGGACAACTCGACGGCGCTGCCCAAGACCTTCACCGTCAACCCGCAGCAGACGCTGGTCCTCGACGACGTCATTTTCAAGACCTTCGGCGTGACCGACGGCGGGGGCGCGTTCCGCGTCACCTCCAACGCCGAGGTGATCGTCAACTCCAGGATCTACAACACGATCACGGACGACCCGGCGGTCGACCCGAGCCGCTTCGGCACCACCTTCGGCCAGGGTCTGGAGGGCGTGCCGGCTTCGGCCGCCGTCTCCGCCGGCGAGAGCACCGACATCGTCGGCCTCGCCAACAACGGTGCCACCGGCCAGCCGGGCACCTTCCGCTCGAACGTCTTCGCCGTCTCGACCAGCACCCAGACCACGCACATCGTTTTCTCGCTGCTCGACCCCGCCGGCGTCCAGATCGCCACCCGCGCCTGGGACCTGCCCCCACGGGCGGCTTTTTACGCCAAGGCCAGCGACCTCGGCGGGCCGAACTTCGACGACGGTACCCTGCACGTGGCGGTGACCTCGGGCTCGGCGATCGTCATCGGCTCGAAGAACGACAACGGCTTCTCCGACGGCACAACCCTGGAGGGGGCCTGGGAGCTCGGCGCCGGCGCCGGCGGCGGGGACGGCATCTACACCGGCTTCGTCCAGTACGACACGGGTGATCCCCAGACCAACCTGCCCGACAACGGCGGCATCACCATCCAGGTGCAGAACGGCCAGATCATCTTCATGCAGGGCACCCTGATCCTCTTCAGCCCGGACGACGGCGGCACCAACTGCGGCAACATCTTCCCTTGGGGCACCGACAACACCGACTTCCAGCCGGTGGCCTTCGACGGCCAGGGCAACTTCCAGGTCCAGTTCACCGACGCCAACTTCACCAACGGCACGTCGATCACGTTCAACCTCGCCGGCAACCGCGACGGCGACACCATCACCGCTACCCTCAACGTCACCGTGACCAACCCGGACCCGGCGCAGTGCAACGGGACCATGATCCCGGCCGGGGTCTTCGCCGGGCACACCAACCTGGTCCTGCAGTGAGGCGCGGGCCGGAGGCGCCCGTCAACCCGCGGCCGGGCCCGGCCGTAGAATAGGGGCCCGGCCCGCGGGCCGGGGTGGGAGCAAGGGAGGAGCCCGATGATCCGTGCCGCACGCCTCGAAGCCTTCGTCCTCGCCCTCGGCGTGGCCGCCGCCGGCCTCGCCCTGAACCCGGGCACCGACCTCTACGTGCCGGCGGCGGCGCGGGTGACCGGCGTCCAGGGCGGCGTCACCCTCGACTGGAAGACCGACCTCGACATCTACAACCCCGGGGACCTCGGGGCCAGCGTGGAGATCTACTGGCTCCCCCGGGATACCGACAACTCCGGCGCGGTGCCCAAGAGCTTCACCGTCGGTCCGGGCCAGACCCTGGAGCTTCCCGACGTCATCCTCAAGACCTTCGGGGTGAACACCGGCAACGACGGCGGCGCCTTCCGGGTCGTCGCCTCCCAGCCGGTGACGGTCATCGCGCGGATCTTCAACACCGTCGGCGACGGCTCGACCTTCGGCCAGGGGCTGGAGGGGATCCCGGCCTCGGCGGCGGTGGCCGCAGGTTCGAGCACCGACATCACCGGCCTGGCCAGCACCGGCACCACCGGCCAGCCGGGCACCTTCCGCTCGAACATCTTCGCCGTCAACACGAGCACCGGGACCACCCAGCTCACCTTCACCCTCCTCGACACCGACGGCAACCCCCTCGGCAGCCCGCAGACGGTGCAGCTACCGCCGCGGGCGGCGTTCTACGAACGCGTGGACAAGATCTTCGCCGGCAGCTTCACCACGGCGACGCTGCACGTGGCGGTGGACTCGGGCTCGGCCATCGTGGTCGGCTCGAAGAACGACAACGGCTTTTCCGACGGCACCACCCTCGAGAGCTGGTGGCTGCTGGGCGGCTCCGGCGGTCCAGCGGACGGCACCTACCAGCTCGGCATCTACGACTCGCTGGGCTTCGCCACCGGCGGGTTCCTGACCCTGGCCCGGGGCAACATCACCGCGTTCGACGCCAGCTACCTGAATTTCGACCGCGACGACGACCAGGACGGCCAGCCCGACTGCCCGTGGACCTTCGCCCTCGGGGCCGGCCTGCCCCTGCCGTTGCCGGTGGCGAGCTTCGCCGGGGGCGTCACCTTCACCAACAGCTACGACCCGGACGCGGCGAGCGGCTTTTCCGGCGGCGACATCACCTGGACCGTCACCTTCTCCTTCGCCGGAGGCTCCGGCTTCTCGGGGACCGTGGAGGCGGTGGGCTCGGGCTTCTCCGGCGCCGACGCCGGCTGCAACGGGAGCTTCCCGGTGCTCGAGCTGCGCGGCGGCGTGCAGTGAGGCCCCGGCCGGCCCTCGCGGTCAGTCGGCGACCGCGTAGCGGAGGATGCACCAGAGGGCGTGGACGCCGTCCCGCCAGCCGATCTTCTTGCCCTCGGCGTAGGTGCGGCCCGCGTAGCTGATCCCCACCTCGTAGAACCGCGGCTGGGGGCGGAGGCGGGAGAGCTTGATGGTGATCTCGGGCTCGAAGCCGAAGCGGTCCTCGCGGAGGCGGATCCGCTCCAGGTACTCCCGCCGGAAGACCTTGTAGCAGACCTCCATGTCCGTGAGGTTGATGTTGGCCACCATGTTGCACAGCGTGGTCAGCATCCGGTTGACCACCGCGTGCCAGTAGTAGAGGACGCGGCGGGAGGCGCCGGTGACGAAGCGGCTGCCGTAGACGACGTCGGCGCGCCCCTCCAGGATGGGTTGCAGGAGGTGGGGGATGTCCCGCGGGTCGTACTCCAGGTCCGCGTCCTGGATGAGGATGAAATCGCCCCTCGCCCGGGCGAAGCCGGTGCGCAGCGCCGCGCCCTTGCCCCGGTTCTTCTCGTGCAGCACGAGGGTGAGCCCCAGGGGCCCCGCCAGCCGGCCGAGAAGCTCCCGCGTGCCGTCGGTCGAGGCATCGTCGACGACGATGATCTCGCGCTCGACGCCGGCCGGCAGGGTGACGCCGGCCACCCGCCGCAACAGCTCCTCCAGCGTGGCCTCCTCGTTGTAGACCGGGATCACGATCGAGAGGCCGAGCGTCGCGGGGCGGTCACCGGGCGTCTGGGGTTCGTGCACGTCCATCACCTGGTGGGAGTGTACCCCGGCCGGCCACTCGCGGCCGCGGGAGAGGAAGGTCCGGGGCCGGCCGCCCCGCGCCGTGCGGGCGGATCTTGGTACGTGGGACGCAGGACCCGCCACCCGTGACCGGACTCGACGGCGACTGAAAGATACGCGATGACCGGGCCGGGCGGCCGCCAGCGGACGGTCAGGGTCGCCCCCCGGAGGAGCCCCCGGGGACGCAGCAACCGCCGGAGCGAGCGGACCTGCCAGGGACCGAGCTCGATCCTCCGGTCCAAAACGGCGCGGTCGCCCGCCGCGCGAACCTCGATGTCCACCCGGCGCGTCACCGCGCCGAGATTCGTCAGCCCGAGATTCGGGCGGGCCACCTCGGCGGGCAGCGGCCCGAACTGCAGCCGCGACCTTGTCGCCAGCCGGGCCGAGGCGCGGACCACGGCGAGCGGAAACGATTCCTCACCTCGGGCCGTGGAGTGGATCATCGTTGTCGCAATGTGCGGCTCCTCCCCGTCGAAGGTTACCAGCAGCGTGCCGAATCCCCCGCCGGCGAAGAGGGCCCGCGCGGCGTCGGCCAGCCGAATCGTGGCGTGCGGGGCGAGGAAAAGCTCGATGGTGGCTGGACGACTGTTCGTTTCTCCGCGTTCCAGGAAGATGAGGCGCACACGTGTGGGGGCGGCGGCCGGGTTGTTCATCCGAAGCCGCGAGCGCCACGACCCTCCGTCGGCCGCGGGGCCGGAGCCGAAGCCGGGTACGACCAGGGCGTTCCCCGGCACGGAGGTGTCGATTCGCGGGAATGGCAGCAGCCTGGGCGGCGCAAAGGCGACGCCGCCGCCGATGGGCCGAACCTCAATGCTGCCGGTGCTGCCCGGGCCGATCGGGAAGGCTCCGCCGCTGCCGGGCCCCAAAGTGGTGAGAACGCTCCCGTTCCTCAGGAAACGAGCCCGTCCCTGGAGAACGTCGAGCGCGAGCATGCTTCGCTTCCCGGCGGAGGCAAGGCTGACGTTGCCCGGGCCCTGGAGGCGCCACCGGCCGCCGTCCACCCGCCAGCGCCCGGAAAGGCGCACGAGCACGCCGCTCGTGCCCAGGGCGGCCACACGCATGTGCCGCATCGAGCGCACGACCTTGAGCTCTCCGCGAATCACGAATAGACCCGAAAGAGAACACGCCGCGACCAGGCCGGCAAGGATCCAACGCCGCCGGGCCACCGGCTCCCCGGCCGCCAGGATCAGCGCCAGAAAGGGGACGACCACGAGGACCCGCGAGTACGCGTAGATCTCGGCGTAGACCCGCAGGTTGAGAAAGAGGGCCAGCCCCGAAAACCCCAGCAGTGACCACTCGACCGGCGAACGTCTCCGCCGGGGAAGGGCGACGGCCGCGGCGGCGATCAGGAGGAGGGGGATCGCAAGGAGGCCGAAGACCTCAGCGGCATTCGCCGCGCCGGGTTCGCAAAGCCGGTTGATCTTGGCCGGGACCCAGCCGAAGGGGACACCGAAATTGCCGAGCGCCGAGGCCGCAGTGATCCCCAGGGAGCTTCGCAGATGCAGCCGCCAGGCTGTGATGAGCGCCGCGGGGAGGGCCGCCACCAGGCCGGCCGCGACCCGCCGCCCGCGGCGCAGCTCGAGGAGGGCGAGACCGGGAACGATCAGCAGGGAGGTCTCCCGGGCGAGCACCGCCAGAGTGGTCAGAGCCAGCATCCACCGGGGGCGGTTCCGGTCCGAGGCGAAGAGCGCGGCGACGATCAGGGCCGCAGCCGCGCCGTCGGGCGTCGCTCTCAGCATGGAGACGGCGATTCCCGCCGTGAGGGCGAGGGGGAGCGCCCAGTACGCGGATCGTCCGTCGGCCGCGAGCCACCACGCGACCAGGGATACCCCGGCGAGCGGCAGGAGCCAGCAGAGCAGGACGTAGATCCGGGGAGCGGTCGAAGCGGACCCGGCGCTCAGGACGTAGGCGGCGAGCGGCAGCAACACGCGCCTTGCCCGGTAGGTCGGGTTGTCGATCGCGCGCCGGGTCACAGGGCTGCGCAGCAGGGGATCGGTCGCCAGCGTCTCGTAGAACTGGCCGTCGTACCCGTACTTCCCGACCCGTGCCACGTCGGCGAGCTCCGGGATCGCGTGAAACTTCCACCCGAAGCGGGCGAAACCGCGGATATCGCCGGCGAACCTTCGCGAGCCGACCGTGTACAGCACGGGTGCCCACAGGGCCAGAGCCGTGAGCGCGACGACCACCGCCCCCCGCCACGGGCGGCGACCGCCCGTCGGAATCGCCCCCGGGCGCAGCTTCCGGATGGCAACCGCGAGAACCGAGACAGCGGCCGCGCCGATGGGCGCCAGGAGCAGGATGAAGAATGTCGTGGCGGGCTCCACGGCCCGGAGCTCGGACGCGGCATCCATCGCTTCGAGCGCCGCGATCAGGGCCGGGCCGGCGATTGCCCAGTGCAGCGTTCGCAGCGGCCCGCTTCTTGCATCCTTCACGCTCCATGGGAGGCCGAGAAGCAGGGCGAGAAGGAAAACGCCCACCTTCGGATGCAGGAGCCGGCTGACCCGAACTGGGCCGGGGTCGAAGACGAGGTACCCATTCACCACACCCTCGACGTAGCCGGCGACGTTGGTGATCTTGATGCGCGAGCAGTGCACCGGGTCCCTGCCAGGCGCAACGGCCTGCAGGGTCAGCAAAGCCCCGGACCGGCGCAGCCACACGGTGAAGGTGCGCCACCGCGGCACGACGACGATCCGCGCGACCTGGCGCCCGTCCACGAGCACGCGGACGGATCGGCTCTTTAGGGCGGTCCGGAGCCTGAGCTCGATGCGATCCCCCCGGCGCAGGGACCTCTTGCGAAACTGGAGCGGTGCCGTTCCCCGCCACGCCAAATACCCGAGCGTGCTCGGCCCAAGGTCAGCCGTATCGGCGAGGAAGCTTCCCGGGTGGCCGAGGTCGAAAAGGACCTGTTTGCGCACGAAGCCGGGCACCACCTGCACGTTCCACGCCCCGGCCGCCACGAGCGCCAGCACCAGGGCCGCGAGAAGGCGACGGCGGGAAAACACTCTCCACGGCCCGGACGGCTGCATCGTTGTGAAGGTCACCGCCCCGGTATACGGCTTTCGGGTCGGTTCCATGGGGGCTACAGCTTCTCCAGCCTGGCGATGGTGGGGACCAGGGTCTTGCGGCCGGCACCGTCGAAGAAGACGACCAGCTTGAGCTGGGGGCCGCGGCCCTGGCAGGCGAGGACGAGGCCGGTGCCGAAACGGCGGTGGCGGACGCGGGTCGCCCCGGGGCGCCCGAGCCCCTTGCCCCTCGCCGTCGGTGACGGTGGCCGGGACCCGGCGGCCCGGGCGCCGGGCGGGCGGCCGCGGCGCCCGGACGGCGGGCCTCTCCGTGGCGCCGTCGGCGGGTGCGGCGGCGCCGAGGGTCACGGGGAGGTCCGAGACGTCGAGCAGGCTGTCGGCCGGCAGCTCGCGCAGGAACCGCGAGGGCGTGGTCTGCTGCTTCTTGCCGAAGAGGAAGCGGTTGCGGGCGGCGGTCAGGGCGAGCCAGGACCGGGCCCGGGTCATGCCCACGTAGGCCAGGCGGCGCTCCTCCTCGAGGCCGTCCGGATCCTCCCGGCTCGAGGCGTGGGGCAGCAGGCCGTCCTCGAGCCCGACCAGGAAAACGGCGTCGAACTCGAGCCCCTTGGCGGCGTGCAGGGTCATCAGGTTGACGGCGTCGGCCGCGGTGGCCTCGTCCCCCTCCTCGAGCAGGGCCACGGAGTCCAGGAAGCCGGCGAGGTCCTGCCCCTGGGCCGCGGCCTCCGCCATCGCCGCGGCCAGTTGCTGGAGGTTCTCCCGGCGGACGGTCTTCTCCGGGCTGTCACCCTCGTACAACGAGAGCAGGCCCGAGGCCTCCAGGAGCCAGGCCGCGAGCTCCCCCGGCGGCAGCTGGGCGGCGCGGTCGTGGGCCAGGTCGAGGAGGGCGAAGAACCGCTCCAGGGACTGGCGGGCGCGGGGGGTGAGGCCGTCGGGAAGGCGCCGGGCCGCGGCCGGCAGGTCGAGGCCGCTGGCGGCCGCGTGACGCTCGAGGACGTCGAGGGTGGCGGCGCCGATGCCGCGGGCGGGGACGTTGATCACCCGGCGGAAGGCGACCTCGTCCTCCGGCCGGACGGCGAGGCGGAGATAGGCCACGGCGTCCTTGACCTCGGCCCGCTGCCAGAACCTGAGGCCGCCCACCACCCGGTAGGGGATCCGGCGGCGGGTGAGCTCCTCCTCGAAGGGCCGGGTCTGGGCGTTGGTCCGCATGAGCACGGCCAGGGACCCCGGCGCGTGCTTACAAGCCAGCTCCTCGATCCGCTCCGCGACCCAGCGCGCCTCGCCCCGCTCGTCCTCGGCGACGAAGAGGCGGACGGGCTCGCCGCCGTCGCGGCTGGTGAACAGCGTCTTGCCGCGGCGGGAGGCGTTGTTTTGGATCAGCGCTCCGGCCGCGGTCAGGATGGGCCGCGTGGAGCGGTAGTTCTCTTCCAGGGTCACCACGTGGGCGCCCGGGAAGTGGCGCTCGAAGACGAGGATGTTCTGCATCTCGGCGCCGCGCCAGCGGTAGATGGACTGGTCCTCGTCGCCGACGGCGGTGATGTTGCGGTCCCCGTCGAGAACCGTCTTGAGGAGCTCGAGCTGGAGCCGGTTGGTGTCCTGGAACTCGTCCACCAGCAGCCAGCGGCAGCGGCGTGCGACCGCCCTGCGGACGGCGGTGTGTTCCTTGAGCACCCGCAGCGCGAAGGTGAGCATGTCGTCGAAGTCCACCGCGCCGGCGCGGGCCTTGGCGTCGCGGTAGGCGCGCCAGACGGCGGCGATGCGCGCGCGGTGGAAGTCGCCGGCCGCCTTCTCGAGATCCGCGGGCCCCTGGCCGCGGTTGACCGCCGCCGAGATGGCGGCGAGCACGTTGCGCGGCGGGTGGGCCTTGGGGTCCATCCCGAGCTCGCCCAGGATGCGCTTGATGAGCGCGCGCTGGTCGTCGGTGTCGAGGATGACGAATCCCGCCGGCAGCCCGGCCTTGTCCGGCTCACGGCGCAGGATCGAGAGCGCCCAGCGGTGGAAGGTGCCGAGAAAGACCCGGCCGGCCCGGCCGCCGGGGCCGCCCAGGAGGCGCTCCACCCGCTCGCGCATCTCCCGCGCGGCCCGGTTGGTGAAGGTGACGGCGGTGATCTCGGTCGGCCTCGCCGCGCCGCTCGCCAGCAGGTGGGCGATGCGGTGGGTGAGCACCCGGGTCTTGCCCGAGCCGGCGCCGGCCAGGACCAGCAGCGGACCCGTGCCGAAGGTGACCGCCTCGCGCTGGGCGGGATTGAGACCGTCGAGAAGACCGCTCACCGTTCCTCCATCTCCCATTCCGCCATGACCCGGGCGCGGGCCGCCAGGGCCTGGCGGCGGGTGAGGATGCCGACGAACCGGCGGCGGGTGAGATCGTCCACCACCGGGAGCTCCTCGAGATCGGACTCGGCGAAGAGCTGCATCGCCCGCTCCAGGGTGTCGTCCACGGTGAGGACCGGGGCGTCCTCGGTGGCGACGTCCTCGGCCACCACCAGGTCGGCGAGCTCCACCGCGTCGAGGTAACCGCGCAGCTCGTGGAAGGTGAGGACGCCGAGCAGCCGCCCGTCGCGGCGGAGCACCGGGAAGACGAGCTGGTCGGAGCTGGAGATGACCCGCAGGATCTCGCGGTAGGGCGCGCCGGCGTCCAGGCTCACCGCCCGCGGCTGCATGATCTGGGCGATCTTGACGGTCTCCAGGATCCTGGTCTCGGAGAGCTCGCTGGCCGGCCCGCCCATCTCTTCCAGCCGCCGGTGGTACATGCCCCGGCGCAGGAAGATGTGGGAGACCGGGATGGCCACGCCCACGGCGGCCATGATCGGCAGGATGACCTGGTAGGAGCCGGTGAGCTCGAACAGCAGCAGGATGGCCGTGATCGGGCAGCGGATCGCCGCCGTGAGCAGGGCGCCCATGCCGACCATGGCGTAGGAGCCGGGGGCGAGGCCGATGTGGGGGAACAGGTGGGCGAGGGTGGAGCCGTAGGCGCCGCCGAGCATGGCGCCGATGAAGAGCAGCGGGGCGAAGTCGCCGCCCCAGCCGCCCGAGCCCAGGGTCAGGCTGGTGGCCAGGATCTTGCCGAAGACCAGGGCCGCCATCAGGCCGCCCGCCAGCCCGCCGGTGAGGGCGAGCTGGACGTGGTCGTAACCGTTGCCCATCACCTGGGGCAGGGCGAGGGCGATGACGCCCACCGCCAGCCCGCCGACGGCGGGCCGCAGGATGGCCGGCAGCCGGGACCGGCTGCTGAAGTAGCGGTGGATCGCATCGTGGGTCCCGACGAAGATCGGCGCCACCACGCCGGCCGCCAGGCCGAGCCCGGCGTAAAGCAGGATCTCCCACCAGCTCGAGAAGTGGTAGGGAGGCGCGGCGAAGTGGCTTGCGCCCACGCCCTCCAGGGAGCGGGCGACAACGGTGCCGGCCACCGAGGCCAGGAGGGCGGGGGAGATGGTGGCCGCCGTGTAATCGCCGAGCACGATCTCGATCCCGAAGAAGAGCCCGGCCATGGGGGCGTTGTAGGCGGCGGCGATGGCGGCGCCGGCCCCGCAGCCGATGAGGATCTGCTTGCGCCGCTTGGTCAGCCCCAGCCAGCTCCCGACCCAGCCGCCCAGGATGCCGCCCATGGCGACCACCGGCGCCTCGCGGCCGGCCGAGCCGCCGGTGCCGATGATGAGCGCCGCGGCGATGAAGGCCGCGGCCACGTAGCGCGGCGGGAGGTTGCCCGGCTGGGTCCGGGCGTCGAGCATGATGACGGGGATCCCGGGGTTGGCGGACGCCCGGAAGAGCCTGAGCGTGATCCAGGCCATGAGCAGGGCGCCGAACATGGGCAGGGCCGAGCTCCAGATCCGCGGGGTGAGCCAGGCCGCCGAGGCGCCCAGGTGGCGGTGGAGGAAGGCGGGCAGGGTGCCGTCCCCGAAGACGTGAACCAGGTGGATGGCGTGCCAGAAGAGGACCGAGAGCAGGCCGGACAGGGACCCCACCAGGACCGAGACGATGAGGAAGCCCGTGGTCTGGGGGCGCAGGGCGCGGTAGGCCCCGCGCCCGAGCTCCCTGATACCGTTCCTCCTCGGCAGCTGCTCCATCCGCCTACTCCACCGTCACGCTCTTGGCGAGGTTGCGCGGCTGGTCCACGTCCAGGCCGAGCTCCACCGCCACGTGGTAGGCGAGCAGCTGGAGGGGAAGCACCGCCACGATGGGCTGCAGCAGCCGCTCCACCCCGGGTACCGGCAGCACCAGGTCGGCGAGGTCGGCCACCGCCGCGGCGTCGGCCTCGGCCACCGCGATCAGCGAGGCTCCCCGCGCGCGCACCTCCATCAGGTTGCCGAGGAGCTTCTCGCGGGTCGGCGTCCTCGGCGCCACCGCCACCACCGGGAAGCCGTCCTGGACCAGCGCGATGGGGCCGTGCTTCATCTCGCCGGCCGGGTAGCCCTCGGCATGGAGGTACGAGATCTCCTTGAGCTTGAGGGCGCCCTCGAGGGCGATGGGATAGAGCCGGCCGCGGCCGAGGAAGAGCGAGTCGTCGGCCGCGGTGATGATCTCGACCCCGCGGCGGAACACGTCCTCAGGGGTGGCCAGCACCCGCTCGAGGGCCAGCGGCAGCCGCTGGAGGGCGGCGACCAGCGCCGGGTCGCGCTCGTCCTCGAGGCCGCGGATGCGGCGCAGGGCCAGCGCCAGGAGGGTGAGGGCCACCAGCTGGGAGGTGAAGGCCTTGGTGGACGCGACGCCGATCTCCGGCCCGGCCTGGGTGAGCAGCGCGGCGTCGGCCAGGCGCCAGGCGGAGGAGCCGCGGACGTTGCAGATCGTTCCGACGAGGGCGCCGGCCTCGCGGCCGAGCTCCATGGCCGCCAGGGTGTCCGCCGTCTCGCCGGACTGGCTGACGCCGACCAGGAGCGTGTTCGCGCCCACCAGCGGCGCCCGGTAGCGGTACTCCGAGGCGTAGTCCACGTCCACCGGCAGCCCGGCCAGCTCCTCGATCAGGAACTTGCCCACCAGGCAGGCGTGCCACGAGGTGCCGCAGGCCGCCAGGTGGACCCGGTCGAGGGCCGCCAGCCGCCCGCGGGGCAGGCCGAGACCGTCCAGGTTGACCCCCCGGCGCTCGGCGTCCAGATAGGCGGCGACGGTGTTGCGCACGGCGTCCGGCTGCTCGTGGATCTCCTTGAGCATGAAGTGCTTGAATCCGCCCTTCTCGGCCCGCCCGGGGTCCCAGTCGAGCTCCTCCAGCGGCCGTTCGACCGGCTCGCCGCGCCGGTCCACCACGCGCACCTCCCGCGGCCCGATGCGGGCCACGTCGCCGTGCTCGAGAAAGATCACGCGCCGGGTCCTCGGGGCCAGGGCGGTGACGTCCGAGGCCACCAGGACCTCGTCCTCGCCGACGCCGATGACCAGGGGCGGCCCCTGGCGGAAGGCGACCAGGCTCGACGGCTCGGCGCGGCTCAGGGCGACCACCGCGTACTGGCCCTCGAGCCGGGGCAGGATGCGCAGGACCCTCTCGAGCAGGGGCCCGTCCTCGCGCCCCAGGAGCTGGGCGATGAGCTCGGTGTCGGTGTCCGAGGCGAGATCGACCCCGGCCGCCAGGAGCTCGCCCCGCAGCGCGGCGTAGTTCTCGAGGATGCCGTTGTGGACCACGGCCACGGTGCCGCCGGCGTCCACCTGGGGGTGGGCGTTGGCCTCGGTGGGCGCGCCGTGGGTGGCCCAGCGGGTGTGGCCGATGCCGAGGGTGCCCCGCAGGGGCGTGGCGTAGGCCTTCTCCTCGAGGTTGGTGAGCTTGCCGGGGGCGCGCAGAACGCGGATGCCGCCGCCGTCGGCCACCGCCAGGCCGGCCGAGTCGTAACCCCGGTACTCGAGCCGGCGCAGCCCGTCCAGCAGGACCGGAACCGCCTGGTGGGCGCCCACGTAACCGATGATGCCGCACATGATGAAAGCTCCACCGCCGCCCCGGGGGGCGGCGGGCCTCATTGTATCCTGGATTCTCGGCGAACGCCGGGCCCGCTCCCGCGCCTGCGGACCGCCTCGGGTAGACTCGAAAGCGGGAGGCTCCCATGGGCAGACGGCTGGTTGCTGTGCTCTTTGTCTTCGTGACGGCGCCGGGTCTTGCACAGATGCGGACCGAAAAGCCGCCCCTGCACGCGAAGCGGTGGCTGGCGATCACCGGCAAGCCGCTGTCGGCCACGGCCGGGGCGATGATCTTCCAGCAGGGGGGCAACGCGGTCGACGCCGCGGTGGCGATGATCGCGGCGGGCTGCACCATGTGGGATACCTTGGGCTGGGGCGGCGAGACCCAGGCGCTGATCTACAACCCCAAGACCGGGAAGGTGATCGGCATCGACGCCCTGGGCGTCGCACCCTCCGGCGCGACCCCCGAGTTCTTCAAGGCCGGGGGAATGAAGTACCCGCCCGAGTACGGCCCGCTGGCGGCGGTCACCCCGGGCACCCCCGGCGGAAACCTGGTCATGCTCGCCGAGTTCGGGCGGCTCTCGCTCGAGGCGGTGCTCCAGCCGGCGATCGACATGGCCGACGGGTACCCGATCGAGGCCCAGGCCGCGAGGACCATCGAGCGGCGGAAGAAGTGGATCGAGAAGTGGCCGTACTCCCGCGCCGTGTTCCTGGTCCACGGGGGGCGCCGGGGATCCGGGGGCGAGGCCCCGGCGGGAGACGGTGAGGGCGCGAGCGGGCCGGCGCCGGGGGAGATCTTCCGTCAGCCCGAGCTGGCCGCCACCCTGCGCAAGCTGGTGGAGGCCGAGCGGGCGGCTCTCAAGCGGGGCAAGTCACGCAGGCAAGCCATCTACGCGGCCTACGATCGCTTCTACAAGGGCGACATCGCGCGGGAGATCGCGAGGAGCACCCGGGAGCAGGGCGGGCTCATCACCACCGCCGACCTCGCCAACTGGCACGTGAAGATCGAGGAACCGGTCGCCACCAGCTACCACGGGATCGACGTCTACAAGCTCACCGTCTGGACGCAGGGACCGGCCATGCTGGAGGCGCTCAACATTCTCGAGATCTTCGACCTCAAGTCGATGGGGTACAACACGGCGCGCTACATCAACACGGTCTACCAGGCGATGAGCCTGGCCTTCGCCGACCGCGACTTCTACTACGGGGATCCGTACTTTCCACCAGCGGAGCCGGTGGCGGGGCTTTTGTCCAAGGCCTATGCCAGGGAGCGGGCCAGGCTCATCGATCCCGATCACGCGAACCCGGACGTCACGCCGGGCGATCCCTACCGGTTCCAGGGCGGGGTGAACCCGTTCAGCGGCCTGCTCGCCCGGTGGAAGTCGGCGGCGGCGGAGCCGCCCAACCAACGCAACCGGCGGCTGCACCCCTCCATCGGTCCGGCCGAGCTCGCGCGCTTCCGGGAGGCGTTCACCGCCGGGACGACGTCGGTGGAGGCGGCGGACTCCGACGGCTGGGTCGTCTCCGTCACGCCGAGCGGCGGTTGGATCCCGGCGGTGATCGCCGGCCATACCGGCATCGGCCTCAGCCAGCGCATGCAGTCGTTCGTCCTCGACCCGGCCGAGAACCCGTACAACGTCGTCGAGCCGGGCAAGCGCCCGCGCGTGACGTTGACGCCGACCCTCGCCCTGAAGGACGGCAAGCCGTACCTCGCGTTTGCCGTGCAGGGCGGCGACACGCAGGACCAGAACCTGCTCCAGTTCTTTCTCGACGTCGTCGAATTCGGGATGACGGTGCAGAAGGCGGCCGAGGCCGCCAACTTCAACAGCTACCAGATGCACAGCTCGTTCGGAGACCACGAGTCGATCCCGAGCAAGGTACTGCTCAACGACGAGGTGCCGCCGTGGGTGCGGCGCAGGCTTCGCGACATGGGGTACAGCATGGTCTTCGCCGAAAGGACCTCGGGGCCGATCAACGCCATCCTCTTCGACCGCGAGCACGGGACCATGTGGGGCGGCTCGAGCAACTACGGCGAGGACTACGGCATCGGCTGGTGATCGAAAGGCGGACGGGCGTATTCCCTGCGCTTGGCACCGGTTTGGGAGGAAAGCCAGCAGGCCCGATGACCCGCCGGTGCTCCCGATACCTTCTCAGTTTTTTCGGGGCCGGGCGCATCTCAACAACGCTAAGATGCTAAGCCTGGCTCGGGAGGTTCAAAGATGCTAAGCCTGGCTCGGGAGGTTCAGAAATTCTGGGGAAGGTCCAGTGTGGGGGAGGTTGCATCCCGGGCGCGATCGTGTACAATGCGTGCCCCGGCATGGCCGGGAGACACAACTCCTTGCCCCGGACAGGGATCCGGGGCCGAAGGCCGAAAGGAGAGCACATGCCTCTGTACGAACTGGGGGTCATCCTCGACCCCGAGGCGACGCCGGAACAGGAAGCGGCGGCGCTGGAGCGTCTCGAGAAGATCATCACCGAGGGCGGCGGCGAGCTGGTCAGCAAGGACGCCTGGGGGCGCCGCACGCTGGCCTACCCGATCAAGAAGAAGACCATGGGCGTGTACCACTTCTGGCGTTTCAACGCCGGTGGGAAGGTGCAGGAGCCGCTGGCGTTCGAGCTGCGGACGAACGACGTGGTCATGCGGTCGCTGGTGCTCAACCTCGACCGCGAGCTGGTGCGCAAGCGGAAGATCGAGCGCCAGCTCAAGGCCAAGGCCGAGAAGAAGGCGGCCAAGGCCGAGGTGCCGGCGGAGGAGACCGCCGGGGAAACCGAGGTGTGAGGTGGCTCACATGGGACGCAAGAAGCGTTTTCGTCGTCGGCCGAAGGTTTGCCGGTTCACGGTGGAGAAGGTCGGCTACATCGATTACAAGGACGTCGATCTCCTCCGCGACTTCACGCCCGTCAACGGCAAGATCCTGCCCCGGCGGGTCACGGGCACGAGCCCGTCCTACCAGCACAAGCTGGCCCGGGCCATCAAGCGCGCCCGTTACATGGCGCTGTTGCCCTACGTGGGGGAGTGAGCCGCGCCGCCGGCTCGCCGCGAGTGATCACAGGATAGCGCCGTGGGCCCCGGCTTGAGCCCGTCCGCCGAGAAGCCGGGCCCGGCCGGAGGGCCCCCGCGCCGCAACTTCGGCGCGTTCGGCAGCGGGGTGATCTCCCTCTTCCTGTACGGGAGCCTGTACGTTCTGCCCATCCTGGGCATCGTGGTGGCGCCCCTGGGCCTGATCCCGGTGCTCCAGTACACCGCCCGCCGCCCGAGCGGCGTCGCGGCCTGGGGCTGGGTGGCGCTGGCGCTCGGCGTGACCTCGGCGGCGGGCGGGGGCGTGCCGGCCCTGGTCTTCTTCGCCGGCTACGTGACGGTCGTGGTGCTGCCGGCCCTCTCGGTGGAGTGGTGGCGGCGGAGCCGGTGGGCGGACGGACGGTGGGCCGGGACCGCCACCCTGGCCGGCCTGGTGTTCGTGCTCGCCACCGTCGCCGGCATTGCCTGGCCGCAGGCCCCGGTGGCGTGGACGTCCGCCTGGCTGGGCCGGGCCGCGGAGCAGGCGCTGCAGTTCTACCAGAAGATGGGGGTCTCCGTGGGCGGGCTGCAGCTGGCGCTGGACGCCGGCCGGACGAGTCTCACCTGGATCCTGCCTGCGCTCCCCGTGGCCTACCTGGCGGTGATCCTGTTCTGGGTGCGGCCGCGGCTGCCCTTGCTCGGCTTCGACTGGGTGCCGGTGCCATTCGAACAGTACCGCAACGATGACTGGCTGGCGGTGGGTTTCGTCCTCGGTGGGCTGGGGACCCTCTTCCTCGGCGGCACTCCGCGCTGGATCGCCGTCAACCTGCTGGTGGTGGTGCTCATCTTGTATTTCGTCCAGGGTTTGGCTATGATCCGAGCCCACCTCGCACGGTACATCGGGCGGGGTTGGCTCGTGCGCTGGGGCGTCGCGCTCTTGTGTCTCCAGGTCCCGCTGCCGGTCCTCGTGGCGGCCGCCGGGATCATCGACAGCTTCGTCTCCTTGCGGCCCCGGCCATCCGACGACGACGGGAGGACATGATGCGAGTGATACTGAACGACCACGTGGAGCACCTCGGAGAGCGGGGCAAGGTGGTGGACGTCAAGCCGGGCTACGCCCGGAACTACCTGCTGCCCAAGGGGCTCGCCTACGTGGACACGCCGGGCAACCGGAAGCTCTTCGAGCAGGAACAGAAGCGCTGGGAGGAGCTGGACCTGAAGCGCCGCTCGGCGGCGGAGCAGGTGGCGGCCAGCCTCGAGGGCGTGGAGCTCCTGTTCGAGCGGCGGACGAGCGAGAAGGACGTTCTCTTTGGCTCGGTGACGACCCACGACATCGCCGCCGCGCTGGCCGAGCGCGGCATCGAGATCGACCGCCGCAAGATCCAGCTCCACAGCCCGATCAAGGAGCTCGGCTCCTTTGAGGTGCCGGTGGCCATCCACCGCGAGATCACGGTGAGCATCCCGGTGCACGTGGTCCGTCCCGGCGAGCAGCCGGGGGCCGCGGGGGCCGCGGAAACCGCGACCGAGGAGACCGAGGAGGCGCCCGCCGTGGAGACCGCCGGCGAGGCGGCCCCGGCGGAGCCGGAGACCACGACCCCGTGAGGAGAGCGCGGTGAGCTCTCCGGAGCGGGATGGGCGGCCGCCCGCGCGCCCCGGCAGCTCCGGGGACGAGGCCGCTCCGGGCCTTCGCCGGCGTCTGGCGAAGGCTCTTTCCGTTTTCAACCCCGTCGGTGTGGCGCGGCGGCTGGCGGCCCTCGAGGACGGGGTGGCCGGTCTGGAGCGGGAGCGGGACGAGCTTCGGGCCGCCCTGGCGGCCCTGCAACGCGAGCTGGAGGCGCTGCGCGACGGCCGGGTACCCGCCCTGGAGACGCGCGCCGACGGCGTCGAGACCTCCCAGCGTGAGCTCCAGGCGGAGCTGGAGGCCCTGCGCGACGACCGCGTGGCCGGCGTCGAGAACCGCCTGGACGCCGCCGAGCGGGCGCTGGCGGAGGTGGGCCGGGTGGCGGCCGAGGTCCGCGACCAGAGGCTGCCGGCCGCGGTCGGCCGCGGCGACGTGCTGATCGATCGGCTGGCCGGGGAGCTCGAGGAGCTGGCCTCCCTGGTGGAGCGCATGCTCGCCCGGGAGCCCCTGCCGCTCCCCCGCCCCGGCCGCGAGGAGGCGGCGCTGGCGGCCGGCCTGGGAGACATCCAACCCCTTCTGGTGGAGGCGTTCCGCGGCGGTGCGGCCGAGATCGCCCACCGCCTGGAGCGCTACCTGCCGCGCCTGCGGGAGGCCGCGCCGGTGCTCGACCTCGGCTGCGGCCGCGGCGAGCTCCTGCTCCTGCTGCGCGAGGCGGGCGTGGCCGCCCGCGGCGTGGAGGCCGACCCGGCCCTGGCCGCCGCGGCGCGCCGGCGCGGGCTCGAGATCGTGGAAGGCGATGCGCTGGCCGTGCTCCGGGAGCAGGTCGACGGTTCCTGGGGGGCGGTGTGCGCCATCCACCTCCTGGAGCATCTTCCGCCCGCCACCTTGCTCGCCCTCGTCCACGAGGCGTACCGCGTGCTCCGGCCGGGCGGTCTCTTCGTCGCCGAGTGCCCGAACCCGCACAACCTCAGGGTCGGGGCCAGCCTGTTCTGGCTCGATCCCACCCACCACCGCCCGCTGCTGCCGGAAACCCTGCGCGTCTTCCTGACCGCGGCCGGCTTCGAGGCGGCCGGGCCCGAGTACCTGCACCCGTTCCCCGCCGACCAGCGGCTCGGGGGCGCGTTGCCGCAGGGCGGCGCGGAGGACGGGCTCGCGCGGCTGGCCGGGCGGCTCGACGAGCTCCTCAACGGGCCCCGGGACTTCAGCCTCGTGGCGACGAAACCGGCACCCCCGGCCGGCTGATCCGGAGGAACCCATGCGAGCAGCCGTCCTCGTCATTCTCGGTTTCGGCGTTCTGACCCTGGCCTGCGCCCCGGCGCCGAAGGGCGGCGCCCCGGGGCTGGAGATCGCGCCCGACATTCTCGCCCGCCGGGCCCGCTTCCAGCCCCACCGCATCGGCGCCGACCTCTCGCGGCTGTCGGCGGGCGACCGCGAGGCCCTGCGCCACCTGGCGGCGGCGTGCCGGCGACTGGACGAGATCTACCTGCGCCAGGTCTGGCGGGACAACCCGGAGCTGGCGCGGCGCGTGGCCGCCCTGACCGGGCCGCGGGGCGAGGCGGCCCGCGCCTACTTCAGGATCATGTACGGGCCGTGGGACCGGCTGGAGGGCTTCGCCCCCTTCATCGGCCACCGGCCCCACCCGCCGGGCGCCGGCTTCTACCCGGAGGACATGACGAAGGCGGAATTCGAGGGCTGGCTTGCGGACCATCCCGGTGACCGGAAGGCGTTCACGTCCCTGACCACGGTGATCCGGCGCCGGGACGGCGGCCTGGTGGCCGTGCCCTACAGCCGGGCCTACCGCGAGCTCTTGGCCCCGGCGGCGGAGGAGCTGCGGAAGGCGGCGGCGGTCACCGGGAACGTGAGCCTGAGGAAATTCCTCGAGCTGCGCGCGGCCGCCCTGCTCGACGACGATTACTACGCCTCGGACCTGGCGTGGATGGACCTGGACTCGCCCCTGGAGGTGGTCTTCGGTCCCTACGAGACCTACGAGGACGGTCTTTTCGGCTACAAGGCGTCCTTCGAGGCCTTCCTGTGCGTGGCGCAGCCCGAGGAGTCGGCGCGGCTGGCCGGCTACAAGTCGCAGCTACCCTTCCTGGAGCGCAACCTGCCCATCCCCGACCGCTACAAGAACCTGCACCGGGGCACCGACTCGCCGATCCGGGTCGTCGACGAGGTGCTGACGGCCGGCGACGCCCGGGCCGGCGTCCAGACCCTGGCCTTCAACCTGCCCAACGACGAGCGGGTGCGCGAGGCCAAGGGATCGAAGAAGGTGCTGCTGAAGAACATGATGCGGGCCAAGTACGACGCCATCCTGGTACCCATCGCGGGCCACGTGCTGACCCCGCTGGAGGCCCCCAGCGTCAGCTTCGACGCCTACTATCACTTCACCCTCTTCCACGAGCTGGCCCACGGCCTCGGGCCGGGCCGGATCGTCGTCGACGGCAGGAAGACCGAGGTCCGCCTCGAGCTCAAGGACCTCTACTCGGCGCTGGAGGAGGCCAAGGCCGACGTCGTCGGGGTCTACAACCTCTACGTGCTCGCCGACCGGGGCGTGGTGCCGCTCTCGGTGGTCGAGCACCTTCCCTGGACCTACGTGGCGGGTCTCTTTCGCTCGGCCCGCTTCGGCACCGCCGAGGCCCACGGCCTCGGGGTGGTCATCCAGACCAACTTCCTGCTCGCCGAAGGCGCCATCGAGATCACGCCCGACGGCCGCTTCCGGCCCCATGTGGAGCGCTTCCGGCCGGCGATCCGGGACCTGGCCCGCACCATCCTGCTGATCCAGGCCGAGGGCTCCTACGCGGGCGCCGCCGAGCTCGTGAAGCGGTACGGCACCGTCCCGCCGGCCATGCGGCGGCTGCTGGACGGCATGGGCGACATCCCGGTCGACGTGGACCCCGTCTACACCCTGGAGGGATTGCAATGAACACCGGGCTGGAAGGAAAGGTGGCCGTGGTCGGCGGGGCCTCGTCGGGCCTCGGCTTCGCCGTCGCCGGCGGCCTCGCCGCCGAGGGCGCGAGGGTGCTCGTGGTTTCCCGGGACGAGGAGCGGATCACGGCCGCAGCACAGCGGATCCGCGGGGCCACCGGGGCCGAGGTCGCGGGCCTGGCCGCCGACGTGCGGGACGCGGACGCGCCGGCGGCGATCGTGGCGGCCGCTGAGGAACGTTTCGGCCCGGTGGACGTGCTGGTGATCAACGCCGGCGGCCCGCCGGCGATGCCGGCGGTTCGGGCCACGGCGGCCGATCTCGAGACGGCGGCCGGGCTCCTGTTGCTGCCGGTGCAGCGTTTTCTGGCCGCGGCGCTGCCCGGGATGCGCGCGCGGCGGTGGGGCCGGATCGTGGCCATCACCTCCATCGCCGTCCGCGAGCCCCAGCCCGGCCTGGTGCTCTCCAACGCCCTGCGCGCGGCGGTGACCGGTTACCTGAAGACGGTGGCGGCCGAGGTGGCCGCCGACGGGGTGACGGTGAACACCGTCTGTCCGGGCTTCACCGCCACCGAGCGGCTCGGCGAGCTGGCGGCGGTGGTCGCCCGCCGGGAGGGCAGAACCGTTCGCGAGATTCTCGAGGGCTGGGCGTCGCGAGCCGCCGTCGGCCGTCTCCTGAAACCGGAGGAGGTGGCGGCGGCGGTCGTCTTCCTCGCCTCCGAGGCGGCGTCCGGGGTGACCGGGGTGGCGTTGCCGGTGGACGGGGGCTTCGGGAGCTTCCTGCTGTAAAGCGACGATATGAAGTCTCGCTCTGAATTCGTATTGCCGTATGGACATTTGGTGTGAAGAGGTTCACAATCTCGCAACGCGGAGGATTTGCCGGGACGTCGATCTGGTGAGGACTCCGGTCGAGGCGGGCGCGGCCCGCGAAGGGAGGTAGCTCGATATGCCGAGGAGCGATTTGACACTGGCGCTGGTCGGCTCCGGCGGAGACGGCGTGATCACCATGGGCGACATGATCGCCCAGGCCGGCGCCCGGGAAGGCCTGAACGTCATCAAGGTGGAGGCCTACGGCCCGCAGATCCGCGGCGGTGAGTCGTCCACCACCGTGCGCCTGAGCGGCGAGGAGATCTTCGCCCAGGCCGATTTCGTGGACATCCTGGTGGTCTTCAACTGGAAGGACTTCGCCCGCTTCAAGAGCGAGATCATGGTCAGGAAGGACGCCGTGATCTTCTCCGAGGCCAAGGACGAGACCGAGGTCGACGGCGCCGAGCTGGGAGCCGGCCCCGAGGCCACCTGGATCAAGGTGCCGTTCATCGATCTCGCCAAGGAGGCGGCGGGAACGACGCTGGCGAAGAACATCGTCACTCTCGGCCTTTTGAGCGAGCTCTTCGGCCTGCCCCAGGAGGGGATTCGCAAGGCCATCGAGAACAAGTTCGCCAAGAAGAAGGCGGAGGTACTGGAGGCCAATCTCAAGGGCTTCGCCGCCGGGCTCGAGTTCGCCAAGGGCCTCGACGTGGATCTCGGCGCCTGGCGGCTGGAGTACACCCCGGGCGAGCCCAAGCTGCTGATGTCGGGCAACGAGGCGGCGGCCGTGGGCGCGATCCACGCCGGGTGCCGCTTCTTCTCCGGCTACCCCATCACCCCCTCCTCGGAGGTGCTCCACTTCCTCTCCCACTGGATGCCGGTGGTCGGTGGATCGGTGGTTCAGACCGAGGACGAGCTGGCCGCCATCGGCGGGGTGCTCGGGGCCTCGTTCGCCGGCGTCAAGGCGATGACGGCGACCTCCGGACCGGGGTTCGCCCTGATGACCGAGATGCTCGGCCTGGCCTCCATGGCCGAGCTGCCGGCGGTGATCTTCGACGTCCAGCGGGGCGGTCCCTCCACCGGGTTGCCTACCAAGAGTGAGCAGTCCGACCTCTGGCAGGCCCTGTATGGGAGCCACGGGGACGCGCCCCGGGTCGTGCTGGCGCCCGCCGACGTGGAGGACTGCTTCCACACCATGGTGGACGCCTTCAACATCGCCGAGGAGTACCAGATCCCGGTGATCGTGCTGTCCGACCAGAATATCGCCCAGCGGCGGGAGACCCTCTCCATGCTCAGCCTTGAGCACGAGGTGAAGGAAAGGCTGACCCCGAAGCCCGAGGAGCTCGAGGACTACAAGCGCTACAAGGACACCCCCACCGGTGTCTCGCCCATGACCTGGCCCGGCATCAAGGGCGGCGAGTACCAGACCAACGGGCTGGAGCACGACGAGTACGGCAAACCGAGCTCGATGTTCCTGGTGCACGAAAAGATGAACGCCAAGCGGTACCGCAAGCTGCGGCCGATCCGCGACGAGTTCCACTTCATCCGCAAGTACGGGCCGGACAACGCCGACGTCGGCATCCTCTGCTGGGGCTCCTCCAAGGGCCCGGTGAAGGAGGCCGTGCTCCGCGCCAACGCCCGGGGCGAGAAGGTGGCCGCCTTCGTGCCCCAGGTTCTCTACCCCTTCCCCAAGCACGAGTTCGAGGAGTTCCTCAAGGGGGTGCGGGAGTTCATCGTCATCGAGCTGAGTTACTCGGCCCAGTTCTACAAGTACCTGCGCACCTTCCTCGAGCTGCCCGAGGGCCGGACCCACATCTTCAAGCGCTCGGGCGGCAAGAACCTCACCGTCCATGAGGTCGAGGAGGAGATCAGGAAGGTGCTGCCGCAGGCTTCGACCAGGAGGGAGGTGCTGGTATGAGCACCGCTGAGACGACTTTCAAGCCCGGAACCTACAAGACCGACCTCAAGCCGGTATGGTGTCCCGGCTGCGGCGACTTCGGCGTCCTCAACGCCCTCTACCGGGCGTTCGCCAAGATGCAGCTCGAGCCGTGGAACACGGTCGTGCTCTCCGGCATCGGCTGCTCGTCGCGCCTGCCCGGCTACGTGGCCACCTACGGCTTCAACTCCGTGCACGGCCGCGCCCTGACGCTGGCCACCGGGGTCAAGGTGGCCCGCCCGGAGCTGACGGTGGTGGCCGTCGGCGGCGACGGCGACGGCATGGCCATCGGCGGTAACCACTTCATGCATGCCTGCCGGCGCAACCTGGACGTGACCTACATCCTGATGGACAACGAGATCTACGGCCTGACCAAGGGCCAGACGGCGCCGACGACCCCCACCGGCGACAAGACCAAGTCGTCCTACTGGGGCAACCCGGAGCCGGCCGTGGATCCGGTGGAGCTGGCGATCGCCACCGGCGCGACCTTCGTCGCGCGCGGCTTCTCCGGCGACATGAAGACCCTCACCGAGATCATCCAGCGGGCCATCGAGCACCACGGCTTCGCGTTCGTCAACGTGCTCTCCCCGTGCGTGACCTGGCGCGGCGAGTCCCAGTACGGGATCCTCAAGGAGAAGCTGCAAAAGCTGCCGGAGGACCACGATCCCACCGACCGGGCGGCGGCCATGCGGTACACCCGGGAGAAGGACGTGGTGACCGAGGGTGTGCTCTACGAGGTGCAGGAGCCCAGCTTCGTGGACCGGCTGGCCCACATCCGCATGATGGCCCAGGCCGAGGGGCCGAAGCCCACCACCAGGGACATCCTGAAGACGTTCATGCCGTCTTTCTGATGCCTTCGTGCCGTGAACACCCGGGGCGGGCCTGGTGGCCCGCCCTTTCTTCATGTTTGGAGTTTCCCCAAGATCGAGCCAGCGATCTCCGGAGTTTACGTGTCACCGAAGCTTCTTCCATGGCCGTGAATGGAACGGACCCTTGGGAGCGTCGCGCCCGTCACCGCGGCCCGGGCCGCGGCGACGCGGTGCGCTCGGCGGACCGGCTGGCCGCGAGCGTCCCGCCGTCTCGCCGCAGGACAGTCGATTGAGAGTACCCTTCTCCGAGGCGGTGTCCGATCGTGGGGGGATTGCCACGTCGCCGGGCTGCGCCGAGCTCCCTTCGTCGCTTCGCTCCTCGGGATGGCGTGCGCGCAAGCGAAGCTGCGCTTCGCGCGCTTACGCCACCTCGCAATGACACCCTTTTCTGTCATGGCAAGGAGCGCGCCGGAGGCGCGCGACGTGGCCATCCCTAGCAGCGTTGGAGCGCGCTCGGGAGTTCTCCAGGAGCGCTCCGCGCGTGAGGGGGTTGCGTCGTCGGGTTCTTGCAGAACCCTCCTCGCAACAGGCTCCTTCAACGGGCGGTGGACCTACCCTGTCTTCCTGCGTGTGGCGGGCCTTCGCCCTTCCTGTCATCGCGAGGAGCCGGGCGCAGCCCGGTGACGTGGCGATCCCTAACAGGGCCGGAGCGCCTTACGGCCCTTCTCCGCGAGGACGCCCACTCGTGATGGGGTCCCTTCGCTCGGCCCTTCAGGGCCTTCGCTCGGGACGCCGTTCGACAACGGGCAGCGAAGCTGCCCTGTCTCACGGCGGTCCTGGCCGTCCTGCTGGCGGCCACGGTGGCGGGTGCGATCCTCGGCTGGCGGTCGGAGCTGGCCGGCGGCGGCGCGGCGGCGGCTGAGGCCGGCCGCCGGGTTGCGGTGGGCGGTAGACTCGTGGTGGACGACGGGAGGAGACCATGAGTCGCGCGCAGAGAATCCTGGCGGCCGCGGCCGCGGCCGGCGCGATGCTGATCTCGGGCTGCACGGTCAACCCGGTCACCGGCCGCACCGAGCTCGACCTGATGGGCGAGGCCCAGGAGATCAACCTCGGCAAGAGCCTCTATCCGCGGTACACCCAGCAGTCCCTCGGCGAGGTGCCCGACCCCGCGTTGGAAAGCTACGTCGACACGGTGGGTTTGAAGCTGGCGCGGGTTTCCCAGCGCCCGCAGCTGCCCTGGGCGTACGACGCGGTCAACGACCCCGAGGTCAACGCCTACGCCCTGCCCGGGGGCAAGGTTTCCATCACCCGCGGCCTACTGGCCAGGCTGGACAACGAGGACGAGCTGGCGGCGGTGCTCGGCCACGAGACCGGCCACGTCAACGCCCGCCACGCCGCCCAGGCGTACACCCGGCAGATGCTGGCCCAGATCGCCCTCCTCGGCGCCGGCGTCTACATGGAGTCCCACGGCACCGGGAACGCCCGGCTGTACACCCTGGCCGGTGTGCTCGGCGCGGAGCTGGTGCTCGCCCACTACTCCCGCAACCAGGAGCGCCAGGCGGACCGGCTCGGCCTCGACTACATGGCCCGGGCCGGCTACAACCCCGAGGGCATGGTCGGTGTCATGCGGGTGCTGGTCCACCAGCAGAAGCGCCAGCCCAACCTGCTCGACCGGATGTTCGCCGACCACCCGATGTCGGCGGAACGCCTGGCCACGGCCGAGTCCGAGGTCGCGAAGCTGCCCCCCGACGTGCGGCAACGTCCCCTGCGCACGCGGGTGTTCGCGGCCAGGACCCGCCGCATCAAGGCCACCCGGGAGGCCTACGACCGCCTGGCCAAGGCCCGCCGCCTGCTGGCCCAAGACAAGCCGGACAAGGCCCGGGCGCTGCTCGAGCTCTCGGTGGACGAGTGGCCCGACGACGGCCTGCTGCGCGGCTTCCTCGCCGGCGCCGAGGCGCGGAGCGACCACACCGGCGCCGCCATGCGCGACGCCCGCAAGGCGGCGGCGGACGCCCCCCGCATCTTCGTCGTCCAGCTGATCGCCGGCTCGATCTTCCTGCGCGAGAAACGCTACGACGAGGCGGTCGGTTACCTGGACCGGGCGGACCGGATCCTTCCCGACATCCCGGAGGTCGAGCTCATGCGGGCCAAGGCCCTCGAGGGGGCCGGCCGCCGGAGAGAGGCGGCCGCGGCCTACCGCAAGGTGACCCGCCTCGCCCCCGGCTCCGACGCCGCCGCCGAGGCCGAGCGGCACCTGCGCGGCCTCGGCGTCTGGTGAGCCTCCCGGGCTCAGGCGAGGGCCCGCGGACCGCGACGGCGGCGGGAAATCCGAGTGCGGTATACTTGATCGTGGAAAGGAGGGACGATGACCACCGTCCGTGGGATCCTCTAGAGTCGACCTGCAGGCATGCAAGCTTGAGTATTCTATAGTCTCACCTAAATAGCTTGGCGTAATCATGGTCATAGCTGTTTCCTGTGTGAAATTGTTATCCGCTCACAATTCCACACAACATACGAGCCGGAAGCATAAAGTGTAAAGCCTGGGGTGCCTAATGAGTGAGCTAACTCACATTAATTGCGTTGCGCTCACTGCCCGCTTTCCAGTCGGGAAACCTGTCGTGCCAGCTGCATTAATGAATCGGCCAACG
>AMFO01002267.1_pt1 | contig 36695 bp, 25 predicted proteins | sample 552608 | NCBI WGS metagenome assembly AMFO01 (sample SAMN01893955, study PRJNA167987) | microbial mat metagenome | biome: hydrothermal vent | place: USA: Loihi, Hawai'I | collected 2003-05-01
CGTAGCTGGTAGTCGCCGTTGATGTACCACAACAGCCGCGGCGTCACCCGCAAGCGCCTGGCGTACTCGCTGCATTGTCGGCTTTCGGCGGACAACTCTTCCTGGGATACGGCCACGTTGTGCCCGATGAGCAGACCAGGCATGAAGGTGAGACCGTGTTCCTGCGTCAGTTGCGCCATGCCGAGGAACCGACGCCAATCTTCTTCCTTCATCCGATGGTCCGGGTGGCTGTATTGGAGGTTCTCGTAGATCTGGAAGCCGAAGTCGCGGCACGCCTGGTGCTCTCGCGCCCACCAGAGCGGCCCCTCGGCGGAGGAGAGATAGACGTTGCTGTAGTTGTCGCAACCGAAGAGAAACAGCGAGCGCCGGCCGTACCGAAAGTAGTTGTCGGCGAAACGCAGCGGGTCGCGCGGGCGTTGACCTTCGCCCGCGATGGCTGCGGCGTAGGCCGGCGCCAGCGCCACGAAACCGGTTTCCATCTCGTCGATCCGCTCGCCGCCGAGCCGCAACGACGCGGTCACGCGCCACAGCCCGGGTGCTCCCTGGGGGACGAGGAACTCGGCGGTGGCCCGGGCCTCGTCGCCGGCCTCCACGGTGAGGCGAGAGCTGCGTCGCCGAGAGGCGGCGCCGTCGGGGCCAATCATCGCCAGTTCCACCTCGACCGTTTGAGGCTCGACGCCGCGGTTGACGACCGTCACGCCGACGTGAGCGGTCTCGCCCGGCCGGTAGGCGGCGAAGTCGGTGGTCAACGTTCGCAGGTGAAGCCCACGAATCATGAAACGCACCAGGCGTTGCAGTCCTCGCCGCAACAGCGGGTCGGCGCCGTCGAACAGGTCGCGGTTTTCCACGCCGAAGTACGCCCACGTGCTGCCCCCGTAAAAGCCGCCGTCGTGGATGAGCATCGCGCCCGCGGCGCCGCGGAGCCGACCGTAGCGGTCGTAGGCCGTGAGCAGCGGAACCCATCGCACGCGGTCCCCGTCGTACACGCCGCTGGCGCTCCAGCCCGTCACCGCGCCGAGACGAATCCCTCGCGGGAAGATGTATTGCCCCTCGGCCGCCTTGACCTGGGCCACGCGACGAAGACGGAAATCGGCGTCGAACGCCCCGATCTGGCTGGACGTCACCTCCAAGCCGTCGCGAGGCCGCCCTGAGGCCGTGTTCATCGGCCGCGGTTCCAGGTCGGTGATGTCCACGATGCGCACATCATCGAACCAAGCCGTCCCGTGGGCGCGGTACAAGCCGCACTTGAAGTAGAGCACGGCGACCCCGGGCGCCGGCGTGAAGTCGTACTGGTACCGTTTCCAATCGCTGTCTCCGCGCACGTGGGCGAAGTCCGTGTGGCGAAGCAGCTTGTCGTTCTTGCCGTACCGGTAAATGGCCAGGTAGGCGAAGCCTGGTCCCGCCACCCCGCGCGTCTTGATCCAGGCGGTGACGCGATACCGACGTCCCGGTCGCGCCGGCAGCCGCAGGTCCCACTTGGTCTCTCCCTCCGTGGCCTGGGGAGGAACGTCCACGCGGGCGCAGCGCCGCCCCTCCGCCGGATTTTTCTCGGTCAGCCGGCAACGCAGCGAGGAACGATGCCAACGACCGTCCAGATCGCGACCGCCCACGGGCGCCGCCTCGGTTTCTTTCTTTTCGAAGCCACCGTCGAACAGGAGATTCCGCTGCTTCATGGCCGCGGCCAATCGCCGCCGCAAGACCTGCGCTTCCGGCAGCCAGCGTCCTCCTTCTCGCAGCAGCAGGTCGTTGAAGGCGTACCCGCCCATCGAAATGAATCCGCCGCCGCCGTGAAGGAAGCGAATCATCGTCTCGCGCGCGGAAGCGGGAAAGCTGGCGCCGTAGGGCAGGACGACCAGGTCGTACAATCCCGCTCGCAACTGCGCCCGGTCGCTCAACGCCGCGGCGTCGAGAAAATGGGTCTCCACGCCGACCTCGTTGAGGATCTCGGCCAGCTTCTCGGGGGAAGAGGCGGCGCCTTGGAAAGGGAAGCCGGGCTCCCGGAAGATGGCCGCCACGCCCTTGGCGCGGCCGGACCGCCGCCCGGGTTCGCTCACCTCGTCGAAGCGCTTGGCTTCGCTTCCTTCCACCAGGGTCCAGTTGTCGAACCAAGCGGCGCCGACGGCGTTGTAGAGTCCGCAGCGCAAGGAGACGATCTCGGCCTGCGGGTGCTGCTTGAAGGTGTAAGTCCGGCGGTGCCATCCGTGGTCGCCGGTCAGTTGGGCGAAGTCGTAAAACGCAACGTACTCCCCGCGGCTGTCCAACTGGTACACGGCGGCGAACACGTAACCCGGGCCGCGCGGAGCGACGACTCCGGAGGTCTTGATGTCGACGGCCACGGTGAACGTCCTGACGCCGCGACTCACATACACGTCCTGCACGGCCGAGCCGCGCCGGATCTCCAGGCATCGCCCGCCGCGCTCCGCCGTCACCACCCGCCCGAACGGCGTGGACCAGCCCATGAGTCCCCGCTCGTAGCCCCCGTTGATGACCAGCGATGGCGTGTTCGACGGCTCCGCGACGACCAGCGGAGCGCAAAGTAACGCGATGAGGCCCGAGAACAGTCGGCTCGTCTTCCGCATGGCGCGGACGGGTTCGCCGTCGATGCCGGGTTCCCTTCCCGGCGGCTCGGCGGCAGCGACAGGTCGAGGCGGCTATCGCCGCACGATGCGCGTGCGCCCGCTCACGGTCACTTGCACGAGGGCGGTCGCGGCGCTGTGGGGGAGACGAGGAGCGGAGGTAGCCGCGCACGCGGCCAAAACGTCGCCGGGCGACGGGCTGGCTCCGGGCGGCGTGTAGACGAAGGGTTTGTGGGTGCGCGAGCAGCGGATGACCTCCGGGTCGCGGAGGTAGCCCTGGTCCAGGAGCTGCTGCAGGTTGTCGGGATAGGCGTCGTGGTCGGCGGCGAATTCGGCGCACGCCAACGAGACGCGCTGAAGCCGCGATTCACAGGTGGCCGTGCTCATGCGGTCGTGCGCCATGCTGGTGGCGGGCAGCAAGACGGCGCTGAGGATGGCGATGATGGCGATCACCACCAGGAGTTCGATGAGCGTGAAGGCGTGGCGACGTCGCGTCATTTCCATCATCTCCCATCGTCCATCAGCCGTCCCAACGCGGGCGCGGCAGCGGGCGCGAACCACTTCACGTGTCCGTCGAGAAACGCATAATTGGCCCCGCCCCGGTGCCCGTCCCGGTGCGACTCGGCGACCACCACCAAGTTGCAAGGCTCGTCGGCAGCGAAACCGGAATGCAGGCGATAGGGGCGCAGCTCGGGACGAAGGTCCGGCGCCGGACAGCGCAACACGGCCGGGTTGCGCAGCCACGGCATGAGCATGTCACCCGGGCTCGAGACCTTCGGGAACACGCCCCCGTGCTCGTTGGCGTACATCTGCATGGCGAACGGAATCTGTCGCATGCGCTGCTGACAGGACCCGGAGTAAGACAAGCGGTAGGCCCCTGTCGCCGCCGGGATGAACATGGTGGCCAACAAAGCCACGATGATGGCGACCAACGTGAACTCCACCAGCGTGAATCCCCGCGGGGCTTTTCTCACCGGTCCGCCCCCCTCTCCCCGGTCATCCGCGGCGTTCCAGACCGCGGCGGCGAGCCGGATGCCGAGGCGGGCGAGATAGTGCCCTGGAAGAGTTCCTCCGAGCCTTTGCGCTCATCCTTCAGCGGGGTCAAGTCGGGCAGACGGTTTCCGAATCGGTGGCGGAACTCGGGTTCCGAGAGAAACAACGTCCGCCCATCCAACAGCAACACGTTGCCGCGATCGCCCAGGTGAACGTAATTGCGGTCCCACAGCAGCGCATCGTCGGCGGCATCGGTGGTCCGGCGTCCCGGGACGTACAGGTAGCTGCCCCACAACTGCACGCCTCCGCGCGTGTAGTGCGGGACGACGCCTTGTTCGCTGGGCAGATCGCGCGGCTGAGACGGGCACCAGAGCGTGAACCAGTCCAGGCGATACCAGCGCACCACCGCGGACGCGGCGTCATCGCCGGCGGGCAGCCAACCGTCGTAGTCGCGCGCATAGAGATGCAGGGCCAGGCCGAGCTGACCCAAGCTCAACCGGCACGAGGTTTGCCTGGACGCCTCCCGGGCGGCGGCGAACGCCGGGAACAGGATGGCCGCCAAGATCGCGATGATGGCGATGACCACCAAGAGTTCGACGAGCGTGAAGGCTCGCAGGCCGAGGCGGCTTTGCGGTTTCACGGCCGGGTCTCCTTCCATTCCTGGATCCGCCAATCTCCGAACAGCGGACGCGACACGCGCACGACGACCGCGCGCCGCACGGTCTTGATGCCTGCGGGTCGCACGATGCCGACGGCGCGGATGGTTCGCGTTCGTCCCCGGCCGGACACGGTGGTGGCGACCTCGCCGGGCCCCAGGCGGTGTTCGGCTTCACCACCGAACGCGGGGTTGCTTCGGAGAATGGCGATGGCGCGCTGCGCTCCCGCTTCCGCCAGCAACCGCGCCTGGATGGCGGCCTGGCGGCGACGGGAGAAAGCCAAGTAGTGTTGGGTCAACGCCACCGAGGTCGCCATCAACGCGCAGACCATGCCCAGGGCGGCCACGGCCACGATGAGTCCGCTACCGCGTCGTCGGGTTCTCACGGCGCCCGTCCCCCTTTCGGCCGACGCGGCGAGACGAAGGTCTGAACGACCAGGGGCGCGCCCCGCTTCGTCGCCGGTGCGAAGCGGAGGGTGATGGAGACCAACGGGGTTTGTTGCGGCGAAGAGCGCACGCGGAATCGTCCCTCCACCGGCCACTCGATGAACGCCGCCTCCGCATCTTCCGCCCCGCTGGCGGACGCCTTCGCCGCGTGCGGCGGCCGGACTGCAAGCCCGGCGCCTGCAGCCGCGCGATACAGCCGGTGGGACGACTCGTCGATGAGCCACCGTATCAATCCAGCGGGAGACCGAAGCCACAAGCCCCGGCCGGAGTCGGTCACCTCGACCCCCGCGGCGGAGCGGACATCTCTCTTCAGCCGTTCGACGGCGACCCGGGCATCCCGCTGTCGCCACAGGCGTTGGCGTTGTCCGGCCAAGCTCTGGAGCCACATCAGGTGGACCTGCAGCGTCAGCGCCATGAGCACGGTCAACACGCCGCAAGCGACGAGCAACTCCACCAAGGTGAACGCGTTACGTCGTCGGCGTCTCACGGCTTTTCACCTCGCCTGGCCGGCAGGACGGCGAACAGACTCACATGGGGCCGCAAGCGACTGCGCCGCGGTCCCACCCGCCACGAGGCGGTGACCACGATCTCCACGAGTTCCGGAGCGTCCGAGTCGCTCACGCGGACCGAACACCTGGCTTGCGGCAGTACGCTCAGTCCGGGCACTTGAGCGATGTCCAGGGGACCGGTGCTCGGCATGGGCCGGGCGCCGCAGCGTAACAGCTCCAGGTAGCCGTCCAGCGCCTCGGCGGCGACCAGGCGCTGTTCGATGAGACGAGAAGCCGAGATGAGGCTCACCAGCCCCTCGACCGACAGCGTCATGGCCACGGCGATGACGAGCAACGCCACGACGGCCGAAACCAAGGTGTAACCTGTCCGCTTTCTCCGCATCACGGCGCCTCCGTCGAGCGGGCTCTTGGCGCCGGCGTCTCGACGGTGAAGATGCCTGCGCCGTCGCCGAGACCGCTCAACTCCCGCGGCGTTGGCACGCGGGGCGGATGGATGGTGGACGGCGCTTGCGAACAACTCAGCCGCACCCGAGCCCTCGCCAGCGCCAACAGGAACACCACGCTGAGGGCGCCTCCCACCAAAGGAGACCACAGAATCAAGACCACGATGCCCACCGTAGCCGCTTGGCGCACCCATCGCCGACGCGCCATCAGCGACAACGTGGTCAGAGACACCCACACGACCAGCCCCACCAGGAGGGAATCCATTGAGGGAAACGACCCGAAGAATCCTTCGGTGCCTGCGCCGCGGGTCGTCAACAAGTCCGCCAACGCCAACGCGACGCCCACAACGACGAGGGCCCCCGCCAGGACCGGCCAAATACATCGCAGCAAGCGCCTAGCCTGCACGGTCGTTTTCCTCCCGTGCCTCCCGCCGCGGCAGCACCCGGCGCAGCTCCTCGATGGATGTCACGCCCAGCGCCACCTGTCGCAGACCCGCGGTGAGCAACGACGGCGCGCCGGTGTCCGCGGCCACGGCTTCCATTTCGTCGATGGTCGCCCGCCGCAAGACGGCCTCCCGCAGCGGCGCCGTCACCGGCAGCCAGGCGAACAGTCCCGTCCGTCCCCGGTAGCCGGAACCCTCGCACCGCTCGCAGCCCACGGGCACGAAATGCCGGGACGGCGGTTCGATTCCCTGGGGAGCCAGGTCCGCCAATTCCGCCTCGCTCAGCGTCCGCTCTTCGCAACAGTCGCGACACAACTGCCTCACCAACCGTTGCGCCATCACCCCGGTCAGCGCCGAAGCCACCGTGAAAGGTTCCAGACCCATCTCCACCAACCGCACGAAGACCGCCGGGGCCGAGCGAGCATGAACCGTGCTGAAAATCAGGTGCCCCGTCAACGCCGCCTGCACCACGATCTCGGCGGTCTCCTTGTCGCGGATCTCGCCCACCATGATGACCTCGGGATCCTGGCGCAGCACGGTGCGCAAGGCCTTGGCGAACGTCAGCCCCCGCTGGGGATTGACCTGGGTCTGGTTGATCACCCGCAGGTCGTGCTCCACCGGGTCTTCCACCGTGACGATGGAAGAAAGGTGGCGCAATTGACGCCGCAGGTGGAGCAGCGCGGAGTACATGGTCGTCGTCTTCCCGCTGTTGCTGGGCCCCGTCATCAGGATGGCGCCCTGGGGCTGGGTGATGGCCTCGACGAACGTCTCGTAGGTGGCCGGGTCCATGCCCAGGTCGGCCAACTCCAACACGCGCGCCGTGGGATCGAAGAGCCGGATGGTGGTCTTCTCCCCGTGCAAGGTCGGCAGGCACGAGACTCGCAGGTCCACGGAACGCTGGCCGCAACGCACCCGCAGGCGGCTTTCCTGCCCGGCCACGGCGCGTTCCAGGGGTAGCTGGGCCACGACCTTCAGGCGCGTGAGCAGCGGCGGGTAGGCCGCAATGGGAAGGCGAGTCGCATCGCGAAGGATGCCGTCGACGCGAAACCGGACCAGCAATTCATCGACGTAGGGTTCCAGGTGAACGTCCGTGGCGCGATGGTGGATGGCCTGCAGGATCAAAAAGTCCACCACGGCCACGGGATCGTCGGCGAGCCGGACCGCGTGGGACTCCAACTCTTGCCACGACAGGGCCTCGCCGAACGGCGGTTGGGAAGCCCGCCGGGCCGCCTCGACGCGTTGACGGATCAGACGGGCAGCCCACTCCGCCTCCATCCGCGGCGCCCCCTGGAGGCGCCAACCGGGCCGCCCGTCCCGCAACACGATTTCCACCGTGGGACGAGGGCCGCGTCCCACGCGGGCGTCCTCCACGTCCTCGTAGCGGGCCACGCCGACGACCAGGTGGTCCTTGCCCCTCCGCGTCGCTCGCTCGGCGACGATCTCCTCCTCTCCCAGATGGAGCGTCTCGTTTCTCCAGACGAACTCCCGGACGGGTTCCACGACTCCGTACATGACGGCGCCTCCTCGAGTAGACGGACGGGCGAGAGGGAAATCTCACCCGACTCCGCTGAGCCACGAAATGATGCCGACGAGCGGAGCAAAGACCGCGCAGATCACCGTTCCCACCACCAAACCGAAAATGATGGCCATAACCGGCTCGATCACCGCCGCCGCCGCCGCGGCCCAGCGGCCGGCGCGACGGCGATACGTCGCCGCCAGCGCCTCCAGGCATTCCGGGAGCCGATGGCGCTCCAGCCCCCGGTGGAACTGCTCAACGAGGTCCCGGGGCAATCCCGGTGACCGACGCAACGCCTGTTCCGGCGGCACGCCCTCCATGACGCGGTAGGCCGCGCCGTTCATCACGCTTCCCAAAATGTCGTTGCTGCACGCTTCGCCGGCCAGCCGAAGCGCGGTGACCATGTCCACTCGATGTCGCGCGAACAAGCACAGGGCGTCCGCCAGCCGGCTGATGGCGGCGTTGTAGTACATCGCGCCCACCAACGGCGCGTTGAGTCTCCAGTAGTCCAGCCTTTGTCGTCCCGCGGGCGTGCGTTTCATCCACATCGCGCCGAGCCACGCCAACACGGCCAGCGCGACCGCTCCGAAAACCAGCGCCAGGTAGTAGTGCGCCAGGAAACGAAGCGTGCGCACCGAGGTCCACGAAATGTCGGCCCCCAGTTCTTCCAGCAACTGGAGCAGTCGCGGCGCCAGGAACACCACCAGGAACGACAAAGTGCTCGCCAGGAAGAAGCCGATGATCACGGGGTAGACGAAAGCGGACAAGATGCGCTCGGCCAACTCCATGCTGTGCCCGCGATAGCGGTCCAGGCTTTCCAGGGCGGCCGTCAACGTGCCCGAGCGTTCGCCGGCGCGGATCAGCGCCCGCCAGTGCACGGGGAAAACGTCGGCGAAGCGCTCCATGGCTTCGGAGAGCGTACGGCCGGCGTTCAGCTCCTCGACCATTCGAAGGGCGACGCGTCGCAGGCGAGGAGAGTCGCTCTCGCGGGCGATGGCGTCCAAGACCTCGACGGCCGGCTGCCCGGTCGCCAAACCCTCTCGCAGCTCGTGAAGCAGCCCTGTCAGCTCGCCCCATCGCAGCCTCACCCGTTCGCGTCCGGACACGGCTCGGTAGCGAACCGGACGCAATCCCTGCCGAAGCACAACGCCCACGGCGCGCGGCAAGTCTTCAGCTTCCACCGTCAGCTCCCTGCGATGGCCGGAAGCCTCCTGCGCCACGAAGCGGTATTCGGGCACGGCGCCACCTCCCCTTCGTTCAGCCGAGCACACGGGACACGCGATTTTATTGAGAAACGTCCGCCCGCCGCCGGGGTTACGCCGCCGACGAAAATTGTTCCGCCCCTTTTCTCGCCTGCGACACGGCTCCAAGGATTGGGCTATACTGAACCTCTCGATGGGAGGCGCCAAGGTGAGCGAGCTGTATGTGCGAACATTGCGGCTGGGCCCCATGGAAAACTTCGTGTATCTCGCCGGGTGTCGTTCCGCCAACCAGTGCGCCGTGATCGACCCCGGTTGGGAAGCCGACGTCGTCATCGAAGCCGCTGCCGGGGACGGCATGGAGATCACCCACGTTCTCCTGACGCACACTCACCACGACCACATCGGCGCGTTGGACGAGATCGTGGAGCGGTGCGACCCGTTGGTGTGCCTTCACCCCGCCGAACGAGAGACCGTGTCCACTCCCGACGCGCAGATTCGCCTGGTCGACGACGGCGACGAGGTGGCGGTGGGGCAGGTGAAGTTTCGAGTGATTCACACGCCGGGGCATTCCGCAGGCGGCGTCTGCTACTATGCGCCGGGCTGCCTTTTTTCCGGCGATACCCTGTTTGTGTTCGCGTACGGCCGGACCGACCTGCCGGGCGGCGACCCGCGACAGATGTGGCGCAGCCTCACCCAGAAGTTGTTCACGCTTCCTCCCGATACGGTGGTGTACTCGGGTCACGATTACGGCGATCAGCCCACCTCCACCATCGGGGAAGAGAGGGACCGCAACCCGGCGGCGCAATACGATAACGCGGAGGATTTCGCGCGGGAGTCATGGTGAAGGCTGCGGCGGGTCACGAGGTCGGACTGTCGAGTTCGCGAGGACTGTGCGGGCTGTTGGCGCTGACGCTGTTGGCAGGGCTGACCGGTTGCCGCGATGACGGCGTCCGGACCGACCCACGACTCATCGACTTGCTGGTTGCCAGCGCGGCCGAGGTGGAGGATACGTTGTTGCGCGACCTGATGTACGTCAGCGCCATGATGGAATCCGCCTCGCCTCGCCTGGAATTGTTGCCCCGCCTGTCCCATCCGTTCGCGCGAGAGGCCGGCGTGGTCGCCTGTTTCGTGATGGCCTTGGAAAGCGGCGACGCCTCTCGGATCGACCGGGCCTTGACCGCGTTGGAAGGGAGCGGGATTCGGGGGTTGGCGGCATTCATCGCCCTGGCGAATTCGGAATTGCTGACCCCGCTGTCACCGGCGCAGACGGAGCGACTGCGCCGCGCCGTGAGTTCGGCCGGCAGCTCTACAACCATGCAACTGGCCCAGCGGGCGGCTCTGCTGTTTGCCATCGGCGAGCAAAGCGCCGCGTTGGCCCTGCAACAGAGCGAGAAGTTGCGTGACCCGTTCGCGCGGCTGCTCCTGTTCGCCGCTTACATCGAGCGGGCGGCCGAAGAAGAGCCCGACGTGGCCGAGGCGGCTTGCGCGCGCGCTGCGTCCGGGGCGTGGCGGGACCTGGGATGGATGACCGTAACCGAGACGCTGGCGGGCCGCGACTGGGAGCGCGCCCGCCGGGCCGCGGAGAAGATTCGCAATCCGGTCTTGCGCTGCCTCTCGCTGGGCGAGGCGGCTGCCAGCGCACCGGACCTGGACGCCGGCTTGGCCTATGCCAAGCATCTGCGTCCGCCCTCGGCGGGGGCCGTGGCGGTCTACCACCTCTTCTGGCAGGCGGCCGACCAAGACCTGGCAGGCGCCAACGCGCGCGCCGAAAAACTGAGCGACGTCGGCTGGCGGGCCCTGGCCCGAACCGCCATCGCCCGGCGGATGGTGGACATCGACGCCGACGCAGCGCGAACCGTATTGGCGGCCGCCATCGCTGACGCCGACCGGTGCCGCGACCTCACGGTCGCGGCCCTGGCATTGACTCGCGCCGGGGAGACGGCGTTTCTGTTGGACGCCCCTCAGTCGCTGGCGCTGTGGTCGCAAGCCGGACAGAAACTGGAAAAGACCGCTGACCCAGTGGCCCGCGGGACCGTAGCAGCCTGGCTGGCCCACGCTTGGTTGGCCAACGACGCCGGCGCCGCGGCGGAGGTGGTCCGCGCCATCCACGATGCCGAAACGCGGGCCCTGTTGGTGCTGTCGCTGTTGGACCGCCTGCAGGACTGGCGAAAACCGTTGAGCCGACAGGACCTGGACTACGAAGTCACCGTTCGCGTCGAACACGTCCATTCCGGCAAGCTCATCGACGAGGTGGGCGTGGTCGTCACCGACGCGACGACGGTCGCCGAACTGCCGGGCGGTCGGCAGGCCGGGCCGGGCCGGATGTGGGCGGTCATCGAACTAGCTTTCGGCAACGAAGGTCAAGAGACCATCGACTTGACCCGCTGGCGGTTCCGTTTGCTGCACACCGGCGGAGAGTGGGTGGCGGTGGAGGACCGGCAGCCGCCGCAATTGCCGCTGCCGCCCGGCGACGAGGTGGTGACGCAAGAACTGGCCTTCGCCATCCCCACTGACGCCGAACCGTGGTGCCTGGAGATTCTCACGCCGGGATCCGCCCGCGTGTTGCTGCCGCCGCGGCCGGTGGTTTCCGACCAATGACCGGCGCGAGCCCGTGACCCGTAGGTCCCGGCGCCGTTGCCGAAGTCCAGGCGGTTCGTTCCCGTCGCCGAAGGGCGTACGAGGCGGGAAGACCGCCGGGAGCACCCGGGCTTGCAAAGAAGCGCGCACCGAAGTACTAAACTGCATGGCGCGCCAGCCTGGCAGGAAAGGATGCCTCGCATGAAAGAAGCCGTGCGCCCCGAGCGGACCCGCAGCGGGAGGGTCGCAAGTCCCCGCCCTTCGGCCCGCACGGAAGTTTCGGTCTCCACTGGGCGCCCCGCCGCCAAGTCCCAGAAGACCCGCCCACGGCGCTTTCGCCGGTGGCTTGCCGCGGCCGCCGCCATCCTCATCGCCGACTGGCTACTGGCCAGCGCTGTCCTGTGGCGCAACTACGCCCTGGCGCGCAAGAGCCTGGCCACGGGAACCTGGCTCTTGCCACCAGGCAGCTACCGGCTGGATGTCACCAAGGAAGCCGACGGGAAATCCGTCGAGCGACTGGCCTCGTTGCGAGTGGCGACGCGAGACGGCTACGCCCGCGTCGACCTCAACTACGAGGGTCTCTCGCTCTCCGTCGTCCACGCCGACCGCACGCAGGTGACCCGCCCGGGCGCGCCGGTGTACTCGGCAGACCCGGGCCGACTCCGGCGAGCGGCGGCAGCGATTCAACGCGTCGAAGGGTTGCTCCCTCGACCGACGGTCTGGCAGGCTGCGCTGGGAACGGTGGTCGCCCATCCTTTCTTGGTCGGTCCGACGTTTCTTTCCGGCGGTCGGGTGGGCCTTCTGATACGGCACCAGTACGGCCGGGCGGTTGTGGGTTTCGACGGCGGGCTGCGACGATGGGACGTGCGCGTTCCCGACGGGAAGACGGAGTGGGTGTTGCGGTTGCGCAGCAAGCCCACCGTCGAGTCCCGCCTGTTGCGCGGAAACGCCGCCCAGCAGGTCGCCCTGCCCGAGCTGGACCGTAGCCTGGCCGCCGCCGTGAGCATCTTCGCGCTCCAGTTTCAGCCCGTGCCCCAGCGCCCCGACGCTTTCCGGCGAGTGGGCAAGGGCTGGTTGCGCATCGTGAACGGCCGCCGCATCCTGCACCTGGAAGGCGGACCTTACGAGATGGGGTACCAACACGGCAAGCTGCTGGCCGACAGCATTCGACGGTTGGTCGACCGGCTGGTTTACGGCGTCGGCCTGGAGTACTCGCTGAGCAAGGGGCGTTGGTTTCTGGCCGAGGCGCGGCGATTGGTGGAACGGCAACGTCCCTACATCGATCCGGCGTATTTCGAGGAGATGCGCGGCCTGGCCCAGGGTTCGGGAGTCCCGCTCGCTGAGATTCAAGCCGCCAACATCTTCCCCGAGTTTTTTCACTGCAGCGGCGTGGCCGTGTTCGGCGCCGCGACCAGCAACGGCGAGCTTCTTCACGCCCGCGTGTTGGACTACATGACCGAGGTCGGTTTGCAGGACGAGGCCGTCGTCATGGCCTTCGCTCCCCGGGGACGGCATCGTTGGGTCAACGTGGGCTACGCGGGTTTCATCGGTTCGGTCACCGGCATGAACGAGGCCAAGGTCGCCATCGGCGAGATGGGCGGAGGCGGCGAGGGTTGGTGGGACGGCACGCCCATGAGTTTCCTGGTTCGCGGCGCGCTGGAACATTGCGACAACTTGGAGGACGCCTTGCGCTACATGCGGGAGCGCCCGCGGACGTGCGAATACTTCTACGTTATCAGCGACGGCAAGTCCCGGACCGCCGCCGGTGTCGCCGCGACGCCCAGGCGATTTCAGGTCGTCCGGCCGGGCGAGACGATGCCGCTGCTTCCCGAGAGGGTGCCCGACGCCGTCCTGTTGTCCGCCGGCGACCGGTACCGCGAACTGGTCAAGCGGGTGCGGCAACGCTACGGCGGCATCGACGTCCAGGAACTGTTGGAAATCATCAAGCGACCCGTGGCCATGAGCTCCAACCTGCACAACGCCGTGTTCGCCCCGGAACGGCTCACGCTCTGGGTCAACAACGCCAGCCGTCACGACCCGGCTTGCAACCAACCGGCTGCCGAGTATCGGTGGCAGGACCTGTTCGGTTCGCCCTCGCAGGGATGAACTCGCACACAATCCTCCGGATGCGGCGGACCCAGCGATGAGCGCCAAGTCGTTTTGCCTGACAGTGCTGAACATTCCCGACGTGGGCCGCGGCGTGGGACTCGCCATCGTGCTGCAGACGCCTGGAGGGCGCACCTACCTGTACGACGCAGGCACCGGGTATCCGACGGCCGATGGCTGGGAGCGCCGCCACAACTCGGGCCGCGACGTGGTGGCGCCGTGGTTGCAGGCGCGCGGCATTGACCATCTCGACGGCGTCATCATCAGCCACGCCCACTACGACCATTTCGGCGGGTTGCTCTGGCTCGTCGACCACTGGCCCATCGCGCGGCTCATCGACAACGGGTACGAGTTCGCGGGACCGCGCGACGAACACTACGCGCAGGAGCTGAGCGACTACGCCGAGTTGCGGGAGCGGTTCCGCGCCCGCCACGCCTACCAGGCCGTGCAAGCCGGAGACACGTTGGACTTGGACCCGTCTTTGCGCGTCGAGGTGCTGTCCCCGCCCTCCGACTTCTTTTGCGAACCCCATCCCGAGCGACGCGCACCCGAAAATCCCGCCGCCCACTACATGTTGAACGCCAATTCGCTGATGCTGCGCATCGTTCACGGCCGCGTGAGGTTCGTTCTGCCCGGCGACATCGAACGGGAAGACCAACTGCGATTCATGCTACCCTCCATTCCCGCCGAGAAACTGGCCTGCGATATCCTGGTCGCGCCGGGGCACGGACTGCACTCCGCCCCGGAGCTGGCCGAGGTCGCCCGGCCCGGGGTGACCATCGCCAGTCTCTTTCCACGCTGGCTCGACCACTGCACCGCGAAACGGGTGTTCGCTCGCGACGGTGGGCGAGTCTACGTCACCGGCGAGCACGGGGACGTGACGGTGACTTCCGACGGCGAGACCTGGCGCGTCGAGGCTTCGCGGGACAGGGTCTGACCCGCCCTCCGCGGCGCGAGCTCACGACCGCGAATCCGCTGGACGTTCCGAGAGTTTCTCGACTTTCCCCGCGGCCGTCTTGCGCTGGAAAGCCGGCGCGGACTCGTCGGCGAGAACGGAGCGGTAGGCGGCCAAGGCCTCGTCCTTGCGACCGGCGGCCGCCAAGGTGTCCCCCACCGCCAAGAGCATGGACCCGCGCCAGTAACCGCGAAGACGCTCGACCTCTGCCTGGTGCAATACCTCCAGGGCTTCGTCGAACCGACCGCGCTTGCGGAGCAGGCGAGCGGCCGCTTGCAGCCCGCGGTAGAACACGGCGTTTCCCCGGTGAGTCGGCGAGCGGACGATGTTTTCGTACGCCGCCAACGCGCCCTCCTCGTCGCCCAGATTGCGCTCGCGGTTTTCACCCATGGACAGCCAGATGTTGAGACGGACGAAGCGATCGGGCGTGAAGGTCAGGGCGGTTCGCAGGTCGGCCTCGGCCCGTTCACCGTCTCCGAGAGCCGCGTAGGCTCGCCCCCGTGCGTAGGCGCCGGCTCCGACCTGCCAAAACGGCCAGGCGTCCCAATCCTCCTGCCCGAATTGTTGGACCACGGCCCGGTACTTGCGCTGGGCGAGCAGGTTTTCCATGACCACGCTCTTCTGCACCGCGGCCACCGGTATCCGCCGGGCCAGTTCCATGGCGTGGACGTGATGTCGCATAGCCCGGGCGCAGGAGGCTGCGCGCTCCAGCGCATCGGCGACCTGGAACTCCGTCAGCCCTTTCTCCCGCGACAAGGCCGTGTACGCTGCCACGGCCTCGTCCAGTTTCCGCTCTTTCCTCAGTTGCTCGGCGGCGCGGCTGAGGGTGAGGTAGTCGCGAACCGTGGGGTCGACGGGGAAGCGGTGGTGCAGGCCGGCGTAGAAGTAGGCGAACTTCATCTTCTCGTGAAACGTCTTCGTGCCCGTGGAGGAGAATGCCGAGTACTCCGCGCCGTTCTCGCGAATCCGCTGGCGACAGATGTTGATGTGCCACGGCAGGCTTTGCGTGGGTTTGCGGCCGATGACTCGATGCAACGGGTCGTTTTCATCCTGGACCACCGGAATGCGAATCTCGACGTTCCAGTGGTCTTCGGCCACCTGGGTCGCGACATCGGCTTGCGACTCCCACTCGAGCCAGCGGTCTCGTTTCACGGCCCGATCGAGATCGACCAAGGCCCCGGCGGGATTCACGACGATCTGGTAGTAGCTGTGCGACTCGGTTTCCAGCAGAATCTCCACCGCGTCGCCGTACCAGATGGCTTGGTCGTCGTGGCGGGTGGCTGTCACGTTCAGCGGTTCTCCGGGACGTTCTTCGCAACGGATGGCGAAGTAGAGGGCGTTGCCGATCCAGACCGTTTTGAAGGACGTGCCGAAAACGGGCTGACGCCCGGTCTGCAATTCGCGGAGGCGGCCCGTGGAGGCCGTGGGACACGTCCGCCACGGCTCATCATCGAGCTTACCGTCGACGACGACCCGACCCCGCACACCGCTCACGAGCCGCACCTGGGGCACGGGTCCGCGCTTTCGGCTCAGCTCTCGTTCCTTGCTGCGCAACCCGTCCAGGTAGTTGTCGATCAACCGCACCCGGCGTCCGTAGACGGAGTCCTCGTCGACGCTGGATTTGGCCGCCGCGAACAGTTCCAGGGCGCGACGGACTTTGTCCGCGTCCTTCTCCATCTCGCGCCAGTGTTTTTCGCAGTACGCGAAAAACGTCCGCATCGGTTCCGCGGCCGGGCCGTAGAACAGCCGGCAGTACTCGTCGAACATCCGCACGGCGTCTTGTTCCTTGCCGCCCCAGTACATGCGCGCCGTGAAGTAGACCAGAAAGTGGTTGAACCCCACGGCCTTGTCGCTGAAGTCCATCGTCAGCCAAACGTCTTCGCCGCGAGAAATGCCCTTGGTTTCGTTGATGCTCTCCCCCAACACCCGCGGGATGTAGGCGGGCAGGTAAAACCCTCGTCCGGTGAACGGGTAGTTCTCGAAGATCACGATGGGATTGTCCGTCTTCTTCAGCCAGGCGGCGCGGAGTCGTCGGAGGGCCTCCCGTTCCTCGGGCCGGTCGCTGGTGGGCCGGCGGCCACCGACGATGATGACCTGGACGTTCGGTTCCAGCTTGGCGATGCGCAGGGGCGGCTCAGTGTAGGGCCCGTAGGCGCAGCACGAGATTCGCTTGTTCGGATGGGTTTTCCGAACCTCCCGCGCGACCCGGTTGACGAATCCCCAGACGTAATCGGACAACGATCCGCGGTATCCGCGTTCTGGCGTGTCTTTCCCCCGGCACTTCTCGCACTGACAGATGGCCGTGAATCCGTCGGGCGGCATGATGGATACCTCGTCCATGCCGTAGTGGTCGAACAGCGCCCGCGCGTACCGCACGGCCTCGTGCAGCAGCTCCTCGTTGGAGTAGCAGAGCTGGTTGAGGCGCAAGCCCAGTTGATTCTGTCGCTTGCCCCCGTACAGCGCGAACCACTCGGGATGGTGGGTCAAGGTGTACTTGTTGTGCGTCATGTGGTGCAGACCATGGGCCGCCTGGCGGCCGAAAGGTTGCCGCACACCCAGGTGAAACGCCCACATGGCCACGACCCGACCGTAGATGCCCGCCCGGAAGTTGAGGATGCGCAGGGCAAAATCGGGACGCACGACCTTGTCCACGCGCGGCACGACCACGGTCTTGCGACGGGGAACGACTTCTCCCAGCTCGCCCGGCATGTACCAACGAACGCCCAAGTCCCGCAAGAAACCGCACACCGCGTTGAACGAACCCCGCTCGTCGTAGGTCCACACGTTCACGCGTCCCTCAGCGTCCACCTTCACCTCTTTCGGCGTGCCGAACAACGGCGTCGGCCCCGTGTAGTGCTTGTGCAGTTGCGTCAGCGGAAATCCCCAGTGCGCTCCCGTGATGGACTCCCATGCGCGTTGCATTTTTCCGCTGCGGATGTCGGCATAGCTGCGCGGCCACGGCTCGATGGGCGTGAAGTCGGTGTCCTGGCCGACCAAGGCGAGCCATCCCTGGCCGGACACGATGCGGTAGGCGCCGTACTTCAACCCCTCGGCCGTGATTCCGAGTTTCTTCGTGTACGGATTCTCGCCCACGTAGACCTGAACGCGGCGTTGTGGACTCGGCTCCACCACGATGGGCAGCCGGGCCCCGGTGATTTTTTCCAAGTACCGGCGGAATTCGTCGGCGGCCAGGCGCGTCGTCCGCGGTGGATTCCGGGCAATGACGATCTCCGCCATGGGTCGACCGTCCTTGACCAGGTACGACTCTCCGACAGCGACGCTGCAACAAACGAGAACTGAGACCGACCACGCTCGATTCATGGGTTCGCTGCTCCAACGAGGACGGCCGCCGGGACCCGCGCAACATCGTTGCCGGCCCGCGCCGTCGGATCGTGTTCGTCGACTTTCGCGACCGGAGATTCTGGATTCCAGAATCTCAACTCACCCAGGCTGTTCAGGGGAACGCATGCCGCCTCCCCAACCGGCCGCGCGCACCAGATTCGCCGCAGGCCGTCAAGGCAACAGGACCACGATGCCGTAGTGGGACGGGTCCTTGTAGTTGGAAGCCGTGCCGGCCCAGACCATCTGCAGCTTGCGAGTCTTTCCGGGCTCGTCGGCGTCGTCGATGCCGACATCGAAGCCGAAGGCCGCGCCGACCGCGGGGCGCACCTTGAGCACCGAGAAGGGAATCCTCAGCTCGGCGCGGCGGACGCGTCCGGAGAAAGTTGAGGCTCCTTCGATCCTCTCGGGGCCGCTGAAACGCGGGCTGGCGGCCGTCCGCGCCGCGAAGGTCAGGATGAAATCGTCGGGGCTCGTCGACGTGGCGCCCCAATCGCCGTAGAGGTCGCTATCGAAGAAAAGCTCCACGCTGTCCCAGCGCCAGGAGGGTTCGGGCGGCGGGATGAACCGGTCGTCGGTCACCTCCACAGCGAGGTAGAGATTCTCGGCGCCCCAGGCGACCCGCACGCGCCCCGAGCAATCCGACGGTCCGTTCCAGTTCCCGGGCTGGACGACGACCTGTTCCTTGCGGTCGATCTCCGCGGCGGGCAGGCCGTCCCATTCCCGCAGATCGCCGTCGATGGCGATGTTCTCCTTGCGGTGGGCGACGAGAACGCTGAGGACCATGTCGCCCTCTTCCCGGGCGAGGCGATCGTCGGCGATGGTCCACGAAAGACGGCCCCGCCGAACGACCGGCGGAAAAGCCCTCAACGGAAAGCGAACCCGACGTTCCTGGTTCGGGCCGAGCTTCACGGTGCGCTGCGGGTCTTGCAGCTGGAAGCCCGAGGAGCCCGCCAGGAGCGAAAGTCGGGCCTCGCGGGGTTCGAGGGAGTTGTTGTAAACCTTGACCAGGAGACTGCCCGACCCTTCCGGAGACACGGCTATCGCTCCGGACACCACGTAGGTTTTCTCGCCCAGGGCGACGAGCTTGGCGTCGCGGAGCCAACCGACCAATCGCTCGACCTGGCGGGCTTTCAGGTAGAGGGGATAAGGCGTCACGGTGAGGAGCGTCGATTGCGCCGTCCCGGTCAGCTCGACGGGGTTGCCCATCATGTCGAAAGCCCGCAACCGCCGCGGCGGGCAGGGCAAGGCCAGGCGGCTCTCGGGCCGGCTGTCGAAAGGTCGCCGGTCCCACAAGGCGGCGACGGCTTCCCCGCCCCGGGTGGAGCGAAACACGTAGCCGTCCACGTACTCGCCCAGGCGCATGGCCTCGTGAGCCTGCATTCCGTCGATCATCCAGCCCGCCAGCGCGTACGCCACGGCCGGTGGGCGGAGCGTTCCGTCGAACGCGAGCAGGCTGCCGTACTTGAGGTAGGGCGGATAGGGTCGCATCCAGTAGTGGAAGAAGACCTGCGCGCCGTGGCCGCGGCCGCGCAGGAAGGCTTGCGCCAGGGAGGCGGCGGCTTGCTGGTAGGGGCGGTATCCCGAGAATCGGGCGCCGAGCAGGCTGCGGCGGAAGAACCGGCTGCTGGCCATGCCCGAGTTTTCGGTGTCAAACAGGGGTCGCCGTCGCCCGTCGGCCGTCGCCCACTGCTGCATGGTGACCAGGGCCTCGTCGCCCATGCTGTAGCCGTGGTAGGAGAAAACGTCGAGGTCGCGCAGCAGCCCCTGCTCGATCATGGGCGGACACCACCGGGGCAGCATGTAGGTGCAGGGGCCGACCAGGCGGGCTCGCGGGTTGGCGGCCCGAACGATGGGCGCGGTGACGCGAAGAAGCTTGAGGTAGTCCTGCGGGCTCCAGTTGCCGAAGACGGCGTTGTAGGGTTCGTTCAGCAACTCCCAGTACTCGATTCGGTCGCGGTAGCGAGACACGACGGCCCGGACGTACTCTCTCCAGCCCGCCAACAGTTTGTCGTTGGCGAGCAAGGCCGCTCCGCGGTTGGTTTCGCCGGCGGCGGCGAAGATCCAGTGCGGGCGCTGGTTCGTCACCCAGCTCCGCTCGTAGCTGGTGACGTGGTAGAGCATGCCCAACAGCTTGAACCCCTTACGCACGGCCAGGTCGATCTTCGCGTCGGAGTACTCCCACCGGAAGGTCGGACCGTCGGGCTGCACCCGGCTCCAGACCGTCGGGCGTTCGTTGTCCCAACATCGATTCCAGCGGGCGCCGAACCGGGCGGCCACGCTCAGGGAGTACTCGTCGAAGAAGGCGTGCACGCCGAGCGCCTCGATGCGCCCCAGGTCCGGCAAGACCGTGAAGACGGCCTCGTCGACGACTTCGCCCGACGCAGCGTGGACGAGCTCGGCGCGGAAAATCCCGTACCCAGAAAGTTGGAGCGGCGTCTCGAACGTTCGAATCTCGCGGGCCGCCAGGGCCGCCGCGAATCTCTTCTCGAACACCTTCCTGTTCCAGAAATCGTAGACCCGCAAAAGGTGCGCCGGCTCGGCCGATCGACTCCCCTGGTTGGCGAAACAGACCCGCAACCGCACGGGTTCGCGACCCCGCCGGAAGATGTTGGCCGGCACGGAGGTCGACAGCGCGCCGGTCACCGCGTGGGCGTACTGGTAGTCCGCCCCGGGCTGAACCTTCTCCTCGGGGGTGACTTGCAGGGCGTCCAGGTGCACGACGGCGGCCTTCTGACCCGGGTTGGTCAGCGAGAGGCAGACCGTGTAGAGATTGTCCGGGCTCTTGGGCAGCCGCCCCTTGACGGTGATGCGTCGCCAATCGCTCGCGCCGGCGGGGAGGGTCAGGTCCTTTCTCACCGGGGTCGCCCACAAGCCTTTGTCCACCGGCGCCAGGCCGAAGGTGACTTTCAGCCCGGCGTCCGACTCGGCCTTGAGCCAACACGAAACGAAGAAGGTCTGTTCTCGATTGAGCCGCAGGGCCAGGGTCTGCACGAAACACGACCCCGGGCTGCCGTAGTGCGTCGACGGCGTCGGGGTGGCGCTCCGGGGCGGCAGGGTGATGCGCAGGCTTCGCCGGCCGTGGGCCGCGGTTTTGTCTGTGACCTCGAACCGCCCGGGCGAGAAGTGCACCGGCGCGAAGTAGGGATTCTGCGCGTAGAAGAAGTTGCTACACCCTGCCTCGAAGCTGCCGTTTTCGAGGACGTTGGTCGAGGTCACCCGCGGCGCCCGAGCGGCTCGCCCGCGGTCGGCCCGCAGACGCTGGACGAGCTGCGACTCGAGAAACGGCCGGTGCTCGCGGCCGCGGGCGTAGACCAAGGACACCTCGTCGGCGGTCAGCGCCCGGTCCCAGGTCGCCAGCTCGTCCATGCATCCGTTCATGGGTCGCTGTCGGTCCAGGTACCCGCCGACCTCGATGCGGCTCCCGAAGTGCAGCGTCGGCTCGATGCCCGGCGGGATGCCCTTGCCGGTGGCGATGAGCCGTCCGTTGAGGTAGAGACGAGAGACCGTTCGGTCCCACGTCCAGGCGAAGTGGTACCACGTCCCTTTCTTCCAACCGCCCCGGTAGGCGCCGCCCGGCACGTAGAAGAGACCTCGCCCGCTGCTTCGCGGCTCGAAATCACCGGCCTTGGGGAAGAACACCGACACCTGCAACCCGGCCTTGGTGGCGACCACGTAGAACCGCCCCGGAACGCTGAGGGAAAGCAGGTGAGTGTAGCGTTGCCCCTGTGCGGCGGGGTCGGACCAATCGGGCTTGAACCAGAAGGCCAGGGTGCCCCGCTCATACGGGAAGTTGCGCCGGCTCGGGTAGTGGGGCAACACCTTGAAGTTTCCCGCCGCGATGTGGATGGCATTGCCGACCATGCCCTCCTCGAAGCGATACTCGCCCGGGGGCGGCGGAACGTCGGCGCCGTAGAGCGGGGCGGCCGTGTCGTCGTAGTCCGCGTAGAACAACAGCCCCCGAGCCAGGTCGGCTGACCCCGGCCGCGCGGGCGGCTCCGGCGGCCGGGTCTCCGTCGGGTCCGTAGTCAGGTAGACGGCGTCCAGGAAGAGGTCGCTGCCGGCTCCCAGCGGCGCCAGCTCGAGAATGTCGCCGCCGACCGGCGACTGCACCGTCCGCGCCGGCGTCCACTTCCACTTTCGCGACCCCGGCCGACGGACGGCCTCGATTTCGAAGGCAGCCCGCGCGCCGCCCACTCGCACCTCGAGCCAGGCCGACTCTCCACCCGCCGGCGGCAGGACGCGGCAGAAGATCGTGACCTTCTCCTGGATGGCCAGCGAGCGGGACAGCTTTGCCCGCAAGGCTTTCCTCGCGTCGCCGCCGGCGCGGAAGGCGAGCACCGTCTCGCCAAAGGTTACGCCCTGGCCCGGCGCGTCCCCCGCCGACACCCGGCGCCAGTTGACGCCATCGACGCCCTGGAAATCGCGCGCCTGGAGCAACTGTCGCCAGGCCGGCGCCTCCGCTCCGGCGGCCTGCAGGACGACCAAGCCGGCCAGGGCCGTCAGAACTCGTTTTGTCGGACCCATTCTGTTCATTCTCCTTCACTCGCCTTCGGCCCGGGCCGCGGGCGCGCGTCGGTCAGTCCAACAGGTGGCTCGCCACCCGCCGGAACGAACATCGCTTCTCGGCCAGCGGCTTGCCCTCCTTGTCGAGCGCGCGAACTTCCAGCGCGTAGTCGCCCTCGGGCAGTTTGGAGGGACGGAAGACGAACCGGCAGGAGGTCAGCTCGGCCGGAGCGACCACCGCCAAGTCCTTCCCGGCCTGAACGGCCGATGTCCGGAAGGGCGCGCTCCAGTCGGCGACCAGACCCTGGGCCGACGAGAGGCGAAACTGCAGCCGCGCCGGCCGCACGCGCTTGGCCAGGGTCACCGTCGCGACGCCCACCCGGTCGTGCTCGTCGTACAAGGACTGGTCCAGGGAGACTTGCAGCCCGGGCGGGATCACCTCCCGCAGGCGCAAGTCGTCGACCCAAACGACGCCCGGCCCTTGCACCCACACCGCCAGGTACTTCGGCTGGACGGGGTAGCGGGTCGTGGCGCGCAGCCACAGCCGCCGCCACCCTTCGTTCGTCGGCGGGTCCGCGCCGCTCTTCACCGTCGCCGCGCCTTTCGGCAGCGTCAGACGCAACCCCGGCGCGGTCCGACGGTCTCGCAGCTTCACCCACGCCGAGAGCTCGTAGGTCCGCTCGCCCTCCAAGGTCACTCGCAGTCGGTTCTTTCCCCACTGGGGCCAGACCAGCACGGTGACTGCGTTGGCGCTCTCGCCGGCCGGCACCTCGATGCGGACCGACCGCCGGCCGCCGTGCCGCTCGCTGTCGTCCAGCTCGCCGCTGCCCTTGCCGTTCCAGGCTTCCACCCGCCACGGCATCAAAGCTTTCTCGAAGGTCGCCGGGGGAAAGAGGTCGCGTCCGAACCGCACGGCCGGCTGCTCGGGTTCGGCCCAGGGCAGTTGCAGGGGCGAGGGCCGGGCCGATATGCGCTTGCTTGCGCCAAGCCCTGCTCCCGCCGCGCCGCACTCGAGAAGCCATCGCGCCACCTGCCAACGCCACTTGCGCAAGGTCGAGGGATGCGGCGGCGGCGTGCGGTCCTGCCCTCGCAGGGCTTGAAACCCGTACCCGATCTCGGACAGCAGCCGGACCAGCGCCCGCTCCGTGTTCTCCGCCGTCTTTCGGAGGCGGGCATCCCGCGAAGCCTTCGCCGCCGCGATCCGCCGCCACAGAAAGTCCAGGTAGCGATAGTCGTCGATGCCTTCGCGGACCGCCTCCCACATCAGGCTGGGAAGGGGACCGTCCGGGGTGCGGTAGACGTATCCCTCGTCGGCTCGCCGCAGGCCCTCGCCCTCGAACACGCCGTTGCCGAACCAGTACGCCCACTGGCCGACCTGCGCGGCTCCGGTCTTCCATCCGTAGAATCCGAAGAAGAACCGGGCGCCGACAGGAGTGCGCCCGGCGCCGTTGTAGATGCCGTAGGGCTTGCCGCGCTCGTCCAAGGCCCTGGCGATGTCCGGGGTGAACCGATTCGTGGACAGAAAATCGACCGGCTCGGACAGGGCCGCCAGCTCGTCGACGCCCAGGGCCAGCCCACCGCCCATGGTCGCGTAGGTTTGCAACTTCGGCGCTCGCCTCTTCAGCAACCCGTAGTAGTAGACGGCCTCCTCGAGCAACCCGTGGGCGCCCGCCTCGTCCACCACGTAGGCCCGCAGCTCGCTCGCCCCCGCCTCTCGCGCCGCCTGCTCCAGCAGTCCCAGGGCTTTGAGCAGCGCCTCGTCGGTCTCGGCGCTGTGTTTCCAGTAGACGAACCAGCCCTTCTTGGCGTCCCAGCTCGAGACGATCTGAAACCCCGCCGACAGGGTCAGGGGAAACCGCCAGGGGCCGAAGGTTTCCCGCTGCAGGTGCAGGAGGCGGCGGCTCTCTTTCCTCGTCGCGGCGACATCGTCCGGGCCGAACCGGCGGTCTCGGGACTTGACGACGGCGTGGAGAGCGGGCGCCGGGCCGACGATGCCGTGCTCGCGCATGTCGAGAAGTTCCTTGCGCAAGAGTTCGTCGCTTTCGGCGGGCCGAGGGGCGAACATGACCGCTTCGACGGGCATGGGGGGCAGCCGAAAGGGCAAGACCCGCACGAGCAGGTCCAGGCCGGCTCGCTCCTGCCCGTCCACGGTGATGGCGATGCGGCCTCGGTAGACGCCGGCAGGGGCCTGATCGGGAACCTTCAGGGTGAGCCAGACGCGAGCCGTCTCGCCGGCGGCGATGGCGAAAGCGTCCCGCTTTTCCAGCAGGAAAGGTTCGAGCCGATAGGTCTTCGCCTTGCGGTCCACGGGCACGCGCACCGCCCGGACGACTCGCACATCGATGAAGTCGGCGGGGATGGAGCCGCCCGAGCTGGAGCGCAATTCGCCGACCCGGACGGCGACGCTGGACAAGGGTCTCAGGGCGCGCAGGGCGAAGGTCACCGGCTCGTATTCACCCTGGGCGGCGAAAGTCACCAGGGTCTCGGTCCGTTCGGCGGCGGCGGGCGTCGTCTCGGCGGTCACGGTGGCGAAAGGCGAACGGGCGAACACGACCAGCCCGCGTCGGCGCTCCTCGGGCGTGGGGGTCCATGGCGGCAGCAGCTCGGGCGGACGTTCCGCGGCGGTCCAGCCCGGGGGCACCGGCGGCAGCGCCGGCCCGGCCCGCCCCCAGACCTGAAACTGCACCGGCGGAGCGCTCCAACCCGCTCCAACCGCCACGCACACCAGCCCCAGCGCCGCCCAGGTCCGGAGTCCAGTTCTCATGGCGGTCACCTCCCGGCCGAGCGCGGCGCGTGGCCCGCTCCGGCTGAGACTTGTCGGTTGGCTGCACATTTGTGAAGAGACGACGATCTGAGATGCATCGTCTCCTCATGGATTGCAGACAGCTCGGCGGGTTCCTGCGCCGGCGTAAAAGATAGTAGACGCACATCCCGCATCGTGGTATTCTTTCGAGTTGCGTGGGCTGCGTAGCTTCAACCTTGAGACACTCGTTTTTTCGAGAAGGAACGACGGGGCGAGCGTGAATTAAAAGGTAAGGCGTCCAGTGGTGAGATGCCTGCAAGCCCGCGGTTTGGGCTCTTATTGGCGCTGTGGCGATGAATCCCAGATGGGTCTGGCGCTTCGCGACTTTGACGTGGGAGTCGCGACGGAGAGGAGGCGCACAGAATGTACGCGGCACACTCCGGCAACGAGGTGGGCGAGGTTCAGCCGCTGAAGGACCACCTGCGAGCCGTCGCGGACCTGGCGGCCTCGTTCGCCGAGGTTTTCGACGCGGCCCAGGAAGCCCGAGTCACCGCCCTGCTCCACGACATCGGCAAGTACGGCGAACGATTCCAGGCGCGCTTGGCGGGTCAGGAGACAGGGGTCGATCACTGGACCTGGGGCGCCGTCCTGGCGTTGGAAAAGCTGCAGAAGAACGGGGTCGCCGCCGCCTTGGCCGTGCAAGGGCATCACATCGGCCTGCAACAGGTCACCAAGACCGCCTTGCGGGAAATATTCCCTCAATGCTGGCCGGACGGGCGTCATCCGTTGAACCTGCGCCTCTCCACCGACCGAGGGGGCGAAGCGGTGCTGGAGCGATTCCACGCCGATGGGCTGCGCCTTCCTTCTTTGGAGAGGAGCATCTACTCGGGGCTGGCGGCGCCGGCCGCCGCCGCCATGCTGGACGTCCGCATGCTCTACTCCACTCTCGTCGACGCGGATTTCCTCGACACCGAAGCCCATTTCGGCGGCTGCCGCCCGGCCTCGGTCGCCCTGCAGCCCTCGGAGGCGCTGCAAGTCTTGCGAGCGCATCTCGAAAGGCTGGAGCGACAGTCGTCGGCCTCTTCGCAGATGCAGCGGATACGGCGCGACCTGCTCTCGGCCTGCCTCCACGCCGCCGAGCAACCGCCGGGCTTGTTCACGCTCACGGCGCCCACGGGCGCCGGCAAGACCTTTTCCATGCTGGCTTTCGCCCTCCGCCACGCCGCCCTCCACGACCTTCGCCGCGTGGTCGTCGTCATCCCGTTCTTGACCATCATCGAGCAGACGGCCGACGCCTATCGCCGCGCCCTGTCCGAGTTGCCAGTCGACCTGGAGTCCTACGTCCTGGAGGACCACAGCCTGGCGGACCAGGGCCCCGGGACCGACATCGAGGACGACGACGCGGACCGGCGTCGGCTCCTGGCCGAGAATTGGGACGCGCCCATCATCGTCACCACCAGCGTCCAGTTCCTGGAGTCCTTGTTCGCCCATCGTCCGCGGCGGTGCCGCAAGCTCCACCGCCTGGCGCGCAGCGTGATTCTCTTCGACGAGGTGCAGACCCTGCCCACTCGCCTGGCCGTTCCCACTTTGGCTACGCTCTCCCACCTGGCGGGTCGCTACGGCGCCACCGTCGTCTTCGCCACGGCCACTCAGCCGGCCTTCTCCCACCTGGACGAATGCGTCCGCCGCTACTGCGCCCACGGTTGGCAACCCCGCGAGATCGCGCCCGCTCCAGCCGAGCTGTTCGCGCGGTCGCGGCGGGTGCGCGTTCGGTGGCCGGGGGACGATGCCGCCCCCGTTTCTTGGCAGGCGCTGGCCGAGAAGCTCGTGCAAGAGCGCACCGCCCTTTGCGTGGTCAACCTGAAGCGCCACGCCTGGGCGCTCTTGGACGAGTTGGTCCGCCTCGGAGCCCCCGGTCTCCTGCACCTCTCCACCAGTCTCTGCCCGGCCCACCGACGCCGCGTCGTCGAAGAGGTCCGTCGACGACTCGGCGAGGGCGAGCCCTGTTTGCTCGTTTCCACGCAATGCGTGGAGGCCGGCGTCGACGTGGATTTCCCCACCGTTTACCGCGCCTGGGGGCCGCTGGACGCCATCGCCCAAGTGGCCGGCCGCTGTAATCGAAACGGGCGTCGCTCGCAAGGAGAATTGCGCCTCTTCTTCCCCGAAGACGGGCAGCGTCTGTACCCCTCGCCGGCCTATCGGCAAGCGGCCGACGTGGCGTGGACTCTCGCGCGCCGGCGGGGCACCGCCGCCATGGACTTGGACGATCCGCAGGTGCACCTCGACTTTTACCGCCGCCTCTACGACATCCAACAACTCGCCCACCCCTCCGGACGCGCCGGCGAGCTGCTGGAGTTCCTGTCCAGCCAACACTTTGCCGAGGTGGCCCGCAGATACCGGCTCATCGACCAGGCCGCCGTCCAGGTGTTGGTGCCGTACGACCAAGCCGCTTTCGAGAGCCTGGCCGCGGAAGTCCGCGGGCGCGGTCTCACGCGGGACTGGGTCCGGCGGGCTCGCGCCCACGCCGTCAACATTTTCCCTCCCCGTAAGGACGACGCCGCTTGGAGCGTCCTGGAAAGTGTGCGCCTCGCCCGCACCGGCGAGACCGCCGAAGACTGGTTCGTGCTCCTGGAACCGGCGGAGTACGACCCGCTGAAGGGACTGATGCCCCACGAGGAATCCGAGATCCACATCGCCTGACTCCGAGAAAGGAGGCTCCCATGCCATCTGCAGAACACGTCATCGAAGTCTGGGGCGAGCTGGCCTGTTTCACGCGCCCCGAGTTGAAAGTCGAGCGGTTCAGCTATCCGGTCATCACCCCCTCGGCGGCCCGCGGCATCTTCGAAGCCATCTTCGCCAAGCCCAGCCGCGACGGCAAACAGGCCCAGTTCCGCTGGCAGGTGACCCTCGTCGAAATCCTGCGACCGCCCAAGTACATCGCGTTGCGGCGCAACGAGGTCAAGGACAAGGTCTCCGTGGCCAACATCCGCAAGTGGATGCGGGGCGATGAACCCGTCCAGCCCATCTACGCCGACGGCGACCGCGACCTCTTGGGCAGCGACGCCAAGGGGCGCACGCAGCGACAGACCATGGCCCTCAAGAACGTCCGCTACCGCCTCCACGCTCGCATCGTCCCCTGGCCCGGCCGCGAATCGCTCCAGCAATCGCTGGACGCCCAGTTCCGCCGCCGAGCCGCCCAGGGCAAGTGCTTCTACCAGCCCTATTTCGGCTGCCGGGAGTTCCCCGCCTACTTCGAGTTGGTGGAGGCTGACGCCCCCTTGCCTGCCGACGCATGGCGCGGCGACCTGGACATCGGCTTGATGGTGTACGACGTCTTCGACCTTTCGCGACCCGGCACTTGCCACAGCGCCCCGCGGGTCAGCCTCTTCCGGGCCCGCGTGGAGCGCGGGCGCATGATCGTGCCCCCGTACGACAGTGACCTGGTCCTCAAGCCCCGGGAGGCGACGGCGCCATGATCGATCGCCTCATCGACTACGCCCACCGGCGCGAATTGACCGTGGAAAGCGGCTTCGCCGCCAAGCGCGCCCGCTGGCTGATCGACCTGGACGATGACGGCCGCTATCTCGGCGTCGTCGAGATGGGCGAGGTGGAAAAGAAGCGCAACCCCGGCCGCCTTTTCCCCTGTGCGCCCCATCTCTCCCAGCCCGAGTTGGTCTCCGGCGGCGTGACCAAGTGTCACTTTCTCGTGGAGACGGCCCAGGTCGTCGCCCTGCTCGACGCGGACGAAGACGACGACAAGACCCGCCGCAAGCACGACTACTTCGTCGACCTCCTGCGCCAGGCCGGCGCCGTGGACCCGCGGCTGGCCGCCGCGGCCCGGGCGCTGGCCGACCCCGAGGTGCTGGAATCCGTCCACCGCGACCTTGCCGACCGCAAGGCCAAGCGCAACGACGGCGTCACCCTTCAGGTCGGCGGCGTCATTCTCGTCGAAACCGACTCCTGGCACGACTGGTGGCGGACCTTCCGCCGGCAGTTCGCCTCCGCCAGCCGGGATGAACCCAAGATGCTCTGCGTGGCCACCGGCCGGGAGGTCGAACCCGCCGCCACGCATCCCAAGGTCAAGGGACTGGCGGACGTCGGCGGTGCCGCCACCGGCTGCAGCTTGGCCAGCTTCGACAAGGACGCCTTCACCTCGTTCGGCCTGAAGCAGTCGGCCAACGCCGCCATGTCGGACGAGGCGGCCCACGCCTACGCCGCAGCGTTGAACGACATCCTGGCCGCCCATTCCCAGCGCCTGGGGCCCACGCGCGTGGCCCACTGGTTTCAACGCGAGGTCCCTCCCGACAACGACCCCGTGGCCTTTCTCGAGGACCCGGACGGGCGCGGAGAGACCGCCGACCAGGAGCGCGAAGCCCAGCAGCGCGCCGCCGCGTTCTTCCAGGCCTTTCAGCGCGGCCAACTCGTCGACCTGGCCGGCAATCGCTACTACGCGCTGGTCCTTTCCGGGTCCAGCGCCCGCGTCATGGTCCGCGACTGGATGGAAGGCGCCTTCGAAGAACTGGCCGCCAACATCCACGCCTGGTTCCAGGACCTCACCATCGTCCACCGCAACGGCGGGCGCACCGCGCCCTGGCCCAAGTTCCTGGCCGTCCTGGCCGCCACGGCCCGCGAGCTCGACGACGTCCCAGCTCCTCGCGCCGCCCTCTTGTGGCGCGTCGCCATCGGCGGCCAACCCATCCCCTACGAAGTCATGGCTCAAGCCCTCCACCGGGCGCGCCTGGACATCATGGAAGACCGCACCCCCAATCACGCGCGCATGGGGTTGCTCAAGGCTTACCACCTGCGCAAAAACCAACGGAAAGGCGGTTCCCACATGACCGAGCAGCTCACCCCCTACCTCAACGAAGACCATCCCGACCCCGCCTACCACTGCGGGCGCCTGCTGGCCGTGTACGCCCACCTGCAGCAGGCCGCCCTGGGCGATGTCGGCGCCGGCGTCGTGCAGCGGTACTACGCCGCGGCCTCGGCCACGCCGGCCTTGGTGCTCGGCCGCCTGGCTCGCACAGGACAGTTCCACCTGGACAAGCTCGAAAGCGGCGGCCTGGCCCACTGGTTTCAGCAGAAGCTGGCCTCCGTCTGGGGCCGGCTGGGCGACCAGGTCCCCCGCACCCTCGACCTGGAACAGCAGAGCCTCTTCGCCCTGGGCTACTACCAACAACTGGCCGACCTGCACACCAAGAAGGTCAAGTCCCAAGACCAGGAAACGTCGACCGGCGCCGAGGAGCGCGCCGATGACGAACTGACCGCCTTGCCCGGCGTAACCGGGGAGGACGCATGAACCCCCGAGCGCCGGTTTACCCCACCCATTCGGAAAAGGAGAGAAAAGCCATGTCCCAACCCATCGCCAACCGCTACGAGTTCCTGCTCCTGTTCGACTGTGAAAACGGCAACCCCAACGGCGACCCCGACGCCGCCAACGCCCCCCGCATCGACCCCGAAGACCTGCACGGCCTCGTCTCCGACGTGGCCCTCAAGCGCCGGCTTCGCAACTACGTCCAGTTGGCCCGCGACAACACCCCGCCCTACGCCATTTTCGTGGAACACGCCATCAACCTGAACCGGCCCATCGTCATGGCTCACGAGCAGACCGAGGGCGGCCTGTCCACCGGCGGCAAGGGCGCCGGCAAGCAAAAGGTCGAAGTGGCCCGCGCGTGGATGTGCGCCAATTTCTTCGACGTCCGCGCGTTCGGCGCCGTCATGAGCACGGGCCCCAACGCCGGCCAGGTCCGCGGTCCCGTCCAGCTCTCCTTCGCCCGCTCCCTGGACCCCGTGCTGCCCCTGGATATCTCCATCACCCGCATGGCCGTGGCCGAAAACGTCGCCGGCGCCAAGTCCAGCGCCGACTACGCCGCCTGGGAGGCCGAACAGCCCGAAGACAAGCTCCGCACCATGGGCCGCAAGAGCCTCATCCCTTACGGGCTCTACCTGGCCAAGGGCTTCATCAGCGCCCACCTGGCCGCCGACACCGGCTTTTCGGAAGACGACCTGCAGCTCCTCTGGGAAGCCTTGCTGGGCATGTACGAGCACGACCGCTCGGCCAGCAAGGGCCTGATGAGCGTGCGCGAGCCAGTGTTCGTGTTCAAGCACGTGGGCACGGACAGCGATCCGGACCAGCGGCGGCGGCAAGCCATGCTGGGCTGCGCCCCGGCCCACAAGCTGTTCGAGTTGGTCGAGGTCCGGAAGCGCCAGGGCGTGGAATCCCCTCGCCGGTTCAGCGACTACGAGGTCGCGTTCCACGGTAATCGCGTCCCAGCCGGGGTGCAGGTCGGCTTCTTGACCAGCGGTCCCGGCGGCGCGCCGTGCATCGATTGGGAGACGCCGCCCGAACACGTCCTCGTGGACTGAGCCGCGAAAAGGTCGCACATCCCTTCCCCGCCCGCCTTCCGCCGCCGCGGGAGGCGGGTCGGGATCGCCTCGCCGCGACTGCGACCCGCGGCAGAAAGGAACCGCCCATGACTGCCTACGACGAAGACGAACTTCTCCCCATCTCCGCCTTGCCCCAGCTCGTCTACTGCGAGAGGCGCTGCGCCCTGATGCACATCGAGGGACTCTGGGACGAGAACCGCTTCACCGTTCTCGGCGAGCAGATGCACCGTCGCGTTCACGAGGGCCACGACGAGCGGCGCCCCGGTGTGCGCATCTGTCGCGGCGTCCCTCTCCGCTCCCTGGAACTGGGCTTGGTGGGCGTGGCCGATGTCGTCGAGTTTCCCGTGACCGATGAACCCTTGCCCCAGGGCCTGGCTTGGCTTGAAGACGAACTACCGCCCGACACCTCCGGAACTCACGACGACCCGCCGCCCTCGGCTCCGTTCCCGGTCGAGTACAAACGCGGTCAACCCAAGTCGGACCGCTCGGACGAAGTCCAACTCTGCGCCCAGGCCCTGTGCCTGGAAGAGATGCTCGGAGTGGAGGTCCCCGAGGGCGCCCTCTACTACGGCCGTTCTCGCCGGCGCACGCGGGTGACCTTCGATGCCGAGTTGCGCCGGGAGACCAGGCGGCTCGCCGCCAGGCTCCACCAACTCGTCAGCGGTGGGCGCACTCCCCCGGCCGTTTACGAACCCGCCAAGTGCCGCGCCTGCTCGTTGGTCCATCTCTGCCTGCCCGAGGTCACCAGCGGAGACCGCAGCGCCGGCGCCTTCCTCCGACGCATGCTCCGCGCGGCCGCCGACCTGTGAGGTCGCTCCGGCCGACGCCCTTCTCGTCCCATCTGAAAGGTGAACGAATGAAACGATTGCTCAACACGCTCTACGTCACGACCCAGGGCTCCTATCTCTCCCTGGAAGGCGAGACCCTTGTCGTTCGCGTGGACAAGGAAACCCGCCTTCGCTTGCCCCTCCACAACCTCGACGGGCTCGTCTGCTTCGAGCAGGTCTCCTGCAGTCCCCCGCTCCTGCACGCCTGCGCCGTTCGCGACATCACAGTCTCGTTTCTGGGCTTTGGCGGCCGGTTCCTGGCCCGGGTCCACGGCCCCGTATCTGGCAACGTCCTGCTCCGCCGCGAGCAGTACCGCCGCAGCGACGACGAATCGGCGTCCGCCGGCATCGCGGCCGCCATCGTGGCCGCCAAGTTGGCCAACTGCCGGGCCGTGCTCCTGCGCGCGGCCCGCGAACGCTCCCGCGAGAACGCATCCCCGCTCCAGCAAGCCGCCGACGACCTGCGCCGCCTGTTGCGTCGCCTGGCCGCGGAATCCCAACAACCGCTCGACCTGGAGCAACTCCGCGGCATGGAAGGCGCCGGTGCCAAACTCTATTTCTCCGTTTTCGATCACCTCGTCCTGGCCCAGAAAGAACACTTTCGTTTCCCATCCCGCAGCCGTCGCCCTCCCCTCGACCCCATGAACGCCCTTCTTTCTTTCCTCTACGTCCTGCTGTGCCACGATGCCGCCAGCGCCTTGGAAACCGTCGGCCTCGACCCCGCCGTCGGCTTTCTCCATCGTGACCGACCAGGCCGACCCGGGCTCGCCCTCGACCTCATGGAAGAGTTTCGACCCGTCCTGGCCGACCGGCTCGCCCTCACTCTCGTCAATCGCCAACAGGTCCGCCCCGATGGCTTCCAGCGCCAGGAATCCGGCGCCGTCCTCATGGACGAAGACACCCGCAAGACCGTCCTCACCGCCTACCAGGAACGCAAGCGCGAGGAGATTCAACACCCTTTCCTCAAGGAGCGAATCCCGGTGGGGCTCCTGCTCCACGCTCAAGCTTTGCTCCTCAGTCGCTTCTTGCGCGGCGACCTGGACGCCTACCCACCCTTTTTCTGGAGATGATGCCGATGATGGTGCTCGTAACCTACGACGTGAACACCGAGGACCCCGAGGGCAGGCGGCGACTCTCACGGGTCGCCAAGGCCTGTGAGAACCGCGGCCAACGCGTACAAAAGTCCGTCTTCGAATGCTTGCTGGAACCCGAACAATGGGAACGACTGAAAGCCGACCTCATCGACCGCATCGACCCCCAAAAAGACAGCCTGCGCTTCTACTATTTGGGCAGCAACTGGCGTCGACGCGTGGAACACGTGGGCGCCAAGCCCGGCTACGATCCAGAAGGAACCTTGGTGGTCTGACCGTGCGCGGACCCCAAGTGAACAGACGGGCCCCGGGAGGTTCGCGCAGCCCGTTCCTGCCTTGTCTCGCAAGGCCAGGAGGGGGCCGACTCTCCGTGACGCAGATGCTTCAAGGGCGCTCGCCGCCCGGATTCGCGATTCTCCACCCCGGCAGCCTTGCTGCGTAAGCGCCCACACGGCTGCGTCGCCCCCCGCGCGGGGGCGTGGATTGAAACCCCGTACAGATCTACCCAAAGGATGTTGCATTGTCTCGCCCCCCGCGCGGGGGCGTGGATTGAAACGGCCTTGAGGCCTTCCCTTTCGCTTTCGCTTGCGTCGCCCCCCGCGCGGGGGCGTGGATTGAAACACCGCTTCCCCTGGGCTGGTTCTCGGAGTTCGAACGTCGCCCCCCGCGCGGGGGCGTGGATTGAAACTCGGCCGATCGCCACGGCCTGGCCGCGGAGCCGGGTCGCCCCCCGCGCGGGGGCGTGGATTGAAACGGGCTACCCTTATCACCATCGAGCAGCCAAGTGGTCGCCCCCCGCGCGGGGGCGTGGATTGAAACCTCCGGCCGGGATTTTCCGACTGGAACATTGTTGTCGCCCCCCGCGCGGGGGCGTGGATTGAAACGAACATTTTGCGCCGATAGGAGTCCGGCACCGCGGTCGCCCCCCGCGCGGGGGCGTGGATTGAAACTTGGCAAGTACTAAATACCACTATTTACTACACGTCGCCCCCCGCGCGGGGGCGTGGATTGAAACCTTCAATCCTCGCCCGCCTGCTGGCGAGCGAGGACGTCGCCCCCCGCGCGGGGGCGTGGATTGAAACCGCGCATCAGCTAATGCGGCCGAGGCGGAAAGGGTCGCCCCCCGCGCGGGGGCGTGGATTGAAACGAGAGCGGTGAACACGAAACTCAGCGGCCAGGTCGTCGCCCCCCGCGCGGGGGCGTGGATTGAAACATCCATCACTCGGCGTCCAGCGGCGGCGACCCGGTCGCCCCCCGCGCGGGGGCGTGGATTGAAACCATCGCTCGAAGAGAGTAGCGACACCATCCATGGTCGCCCCCCGCGCGGGGGCGTGGATTGAAACTTTGTCTTGACTCCCGCAATACCGCGGCCTATGTCGCCCCCCGCGCGGGGGCGTGGATTGAAACCAATGGTACGGGGGGAGAAGGAGCTCAACGAGGGTTCGCCCCCCGCGCGGGGGCGTGGATTGAAACTGAGCCAGGGCGGCGCTTACGGCTGCGTGAAACGGTCGCCCCCCGCGCGGGGGCGTGGATTGAAACTCCGGCGCCGCCACCGTCACCGCTTCCCCCGAGGTCGCCCCCCGCGCGGGGGCGTGGATTGAAACCCATCGGCGGCTGAGCAACTGAGCGGCAGGCCTTGTCGCCCCCCGCGCGGGGGCGTGGATTGAAACCTGAAACGCGGCTGGCCCGAACTCTTCAACCGCGTCGCCCCCCGCGCGGGGGCGTGGATTGAAACCTCTGGCAGCGGTTGCGAGATGGTCGCCGACTACGTCGCCCCCCGCGCGGGGGCGTGGATTGAAACGCCAAGAAGGCGACCGGAATCATCGCGGACCGGGTTCGCCCCCCGCGCGGGGGCGTGGATTGAAACTACGATGATCATTTTGTCCCCATCTTCTGAAACGTTCGCCCCCCGCGCGGGGGCGTGGATTGAAACACCGCTCCCGACCTCGAACCCGATGGGAACGGGATGTTCGCCCCCCGCGCGGGGGCGTGGATTGAAACCTTCGATCCTCGCTCCCAGCCAGCCTCCCCAGTCTTCGCCCCCCGCGCGGGGGCGTGGATTGAAACCGACGCCCACTCGACTGTCGTGGCGGGCTCGGTTCGCCCCCCGCGCGGGGGCGTGGATTGAAACCCCTGTGCCGCAGGCGCCACCGCCTGGGTTTTTTCGCCCCCCGCGCGGGGGCGTGGATTGAAACCAAATGAATGCCAGCATCATTGCCGCCCTCGACTTCGCCCCCCGCGCGGGGGCGTGGATTGAAACTTTCGATCCTCGCCAGCCTGCTGGCGAGGATGACTTCGCCCCCCGCGCGGGGGCGTGGATTGAAACTTTTCTGCCGGCTATCATCCGCCGAGGCGTGGTTCGCCCCCCGCGCGGGGGCGTGGATTGAAACTACGTCGAACCGATACCCTACTACACTTCTGGTTCGCCCCCCGCGCGGGGGCGTGGATTGAAACTGAGACAATGCGCCGCAACCCGTCCCTGGCAGTTTCGCCCCCCGCGCGGGGGCGTGGATTGAAACATTCGAGGATCCGAAGTTCATCGACCTCACGGTTCGCCCCCCGCGCGGGGGCGTGGATTGAAACACGGCAGAATACAAGAATGCCCTCTTGGACGGCTTCGCCCCCCGCGCGGGGGCGTGGATTGAAACGAGACACCGGGATCCACTATGGTATCGCCCAGGTTCGCCCCCCGCGCGGGGGCGTGGATTGAAACTTTCGACCCTCGCTCCCAGCCAGCCTCCCCAGTCGTCGCCCCCCGCGCGGGGGCGTGGATTGAAACCCAGCCTCTGCGTTCACGATTGCCAACAACGAAGTCGCCCCCCGCGCGGGGGCGTGGATTGAAACTTGCGTTTCATCGGCATTATCTGAACAGGCGTGGTCGCCCCCCGCGCGGGGGCGTGGATTGAAACTTGGAAGAGTGGGTGCCGCGCGAGCGCATTCTGGTCGCCCCCCGCGCGGGGGCGTGGATTGAAACCTCTGGCCATGATTCGACAACCCACTCTGCCACCGTCGCCCCCCGCGCGGGGGCGTGGGTGGAAACCCCGGAACATTCCAGCATGGGGGAGACGGCAGCCAGAGTAAGGAGAGGTTGGGGTGAGGACGAGGAAGCAAGAAAGCCTCAAGCGGCGGTCTTTTACCGGAGCCAAACCGGGAGAGCGCCGTGAGGCTTTCCGATGGCAAAGTATGGCAGGAATCGACTTGCTCACGCGACATCTCCGCACAACAACGCACAATATGCCGCCATGCGCGATGGCCGTGGTTCGACATTGTGCCGGCTTTAGGTGAAGCGGGGGCGCGTGGACAAGACGATCATGGGGACCAGGTGGTTCTGACCAGACCCATGGGATGGGTTGGCGGGTCAGCGGGGCGTACGTCGGGCG